>Ga0351906_1114_pt1 | contig 23093 bp, 23 predicted proteins | sample BONcelHT113001E5_FD_206866 | JGI IMG/M metagenome (GOLD analysis project Ga0351906, IMG submission 206866) | Enriched cells from coal bed in the Powder River Basin, Montana, United States - BONCAT cells T11 rep1 HSBNCT.T11.300.1.E5 ... | reverse complement strand
TGATCAGGCTCTGAGTATTAATCCGAATGAGAGTGCAGCCTGGCAGGGCCGTTCTGCGTCGTATATAGATCTTGGGCAGTATCATCAGGCAATAAAATCAGCGGACAAGGCAATAGATTTATCACGAGCTGATGATGAAAAGAAAGAAAATGCTTACCTGCTTAAAGGATTTTCTCTGAACCGACTTGAACAGTATGAGGATGCTCTTTTGGCATTTGACAACGCTATTGCAATAGATCCAAAAAGACTTGATCTCTGGCAGAATAAGGCATATAGTCTTACAAAATTAGGGCGGTTTATGGAGGTTTTAAAGTGTTATGAGGTAATGACCGGGATAGACCCTCGTAATGCGGAGATCTGGAGTAAGAAAGGAGAAATACATCTTGCTCTAGGGCAGATTAATGAGGCAAACGAAGCGTTTTCCATCGCGAAAAACCTGATTAAGCAGAGTTGAAAATATTTTTTTATCAGTCATTCTGCCTCCATAATCCCCCAAAAAATAACTTTCAGGGTTATGCAAGGTGGTGATAGATAAAAGCAAGGATTACCATAGCAAGTAAAAAAAGGGCTACTCCGTCTCTTTTATGAAATTCAAGAGCATGAAGTGGAAGTGTTTTTTTACTTCGGTAACCTCGCATATCAAGTGTCAGGCCTAATACCTGGGTTTTTGCAAGAGAATTGGCAACTAATGGAATAATTATCGGGCGCAGACTTCTGACTCTTCCAATGACCCCGCTGCCTGGATTGTACCCTCGTGAAACCTGCGCTTCGTGAATGCGTTTGGCTTCAAGCTGTAGACTTGGAATAAATCTAAGCGCGATGAGAAACATCAGGATATAATCAACCGGCATCCTGAAGGCAAGCAGGCTGGTAACCAGTTCACTTGGTCTTGTGGTAACGATAAAGAGTTGAAATGATAGAATCATTACTACGAACCGGAAGGTAAAGAGCAGCCCAAGTCCAAGTCCTCCCTCTGTTACCGGGAGTCCACCGCCAATAACCGGGATTCCTTCAGGAATTATCGTAAAAAATGTTTCTCCTCCATGAACGGTAAGTGTAGTAATTAAAAGAAGAAAAAGGCCCAGAATAATGAGGAACGGAACCTGGTTGTAAATTTCACGGTGCATTCCCGATAATACAGCACCAAGGAAAATTGCAAGAATTAATCCTCCAAGAAAGATGAGGCTTGGAGTCAGAACACTCATTGCCACAATCAGGATAACCATCAGGAGTTTGGTTACCGGACTTAACCGGTGCAGAAGACTTGCCCCTGGGATATACTGGAGAATTTCACTCATGATGTCTCTCCCCGCAAAATTGCATAGTCACCGGTAACCCTGCCGTTATCCATTGCGATAATCCGGTCAGCATACTCTTCTGCAATCCGCATATTATGCGTGACCATAATGATGGTGTTTCCTTTATTTTGAAGAGATTTCATCAGGTGCATCATCCTGTCTGATTCTTCTTCATCAAGTCCGGTGGTAGGTTCATCAAGAATAATGATCTCCGGTTCCATTGCAAGGATACATGAGACTGCGAGCCTTTGTCGCTCACCTCGTGAGAGGTGTCTTGGGTAGATTTTCTCCTGACCATCAAGTCTGACCATTGAAAGCACATCAGATATCCGTCCTTCAGGATTTTGTGCGCCGATATTGTCAAGACCAAATCGGATCTCTTCTTCGACCGTATCAGCAAAGAGCATGGTGTCAGGGTTTTGAAAGACTAATCCGGTATGACGAACCAGTGTCATGATAGGTTCAGTGGCTGCATTCAGAGAAAGTACAGTTATTTTTCCGCTATCTGGTCTGAGAAGACCATTGAGATGTTTGGCAAGGGTTGTCTTCCCGGATCCGTTTTCTCCAAGTATTGCAACAAATTCTCCGGGATATATTTTCATATCCACTCCACACAGTGCCTGGACATTTCCATACGTATGACAGAGGTCCTGAATACAGATGATCGGTTCAGTTTCTTTATGGAGATAAGGGGTGAGATCTGGTTCATCGTATAAGGCCTTCATCGAGCCTTGTACATCTGGGAATAGTTCATCAAACGTGCCTTGTCTGAATATTTTTCCTTCCTTAAGCTCAAAAACCCGGTCTGCAACCCCACGGTATCCTTCAAGTGAATGATCAACGACTATAACCGTTTTCCCTTCATTTTTGAGTTCTTTCAATATCCTGATAATAGTGTCAGTTGCATGAACATCCAGCTCAGATGTGGGTTCATCTAAAATGAGTATCCCTGTGTTCATAGCAAGTGCTGCTGCAATAGCGACACGTTGTTTCTGACCCCCTGAAAGAGCATAAGGCGCCCTTTCACTGAGATGGGTAATGTCGCATACATTCATTACCTCATTTATGCGGGAAACACGTTCTGATGCTGTAGAAAGCCGTGTTTCAAGACCTGATGCAATTTCCTCCTCAACACTGGTAAAGATAAGCTGGGCGTCAGCATCGTCAAAGACCATACTTATGTGGGTGTTAAGTTCACGCATCCCGTCATATTCCGCAATAGGTTTACCCTGAAAAGAGAGGTGGCCGGTAATTACTCCACCTAATTCATGGTGCAGGATTCCGGCAAGTGCCAGGCAGAGGGTTGTTTTCCCTGCTGCTGTCGGGCCGGTGATGAGAATGAGTTCACCTGCTCCGATTGACAGGGTTATATCTCTGAGGGCTGGTGTCTGGGTATAAGGGTAGGTATAACTCAGGCTGGACGCCAGAATCATGCCTTACCCCTTGATAAAACTCGTGCCGCGGGGAGGTAGAGAATCTGGGCAACCAGCGTATTGAGAATTGCAGTCGGAAGAATGATGGTGACTATCATCAGGGTAAAGAATGCATACAGGCTTGATGCAGTAAAGGCTTTATAGAGCATCCCCGGGGCAACCATTACCAGGATCATCACTATCAGGATGAAAGCGATTCCGCTGGCAAATGTGGCTGCAACAGTTGCTACTGCAGGAGCAAATTTTACCCGGTCCCTGATGGCGATAAAGACAGCAAGGCATACAATTGCTCCAAGTGGTTCACTAATCAGATTAGCCGGAGGGAAGAGTGAATGGCTGATAAGTGCACTGATAATTCCTCCAACAATACCTATTCCTAGTGCTTCCTTAAACTTTGGAACAATGAGCATGATTGCCAGACAATAGAATACGATGACAAAGTTTGGTACAATGGGTGACGGTACAAGGGCTGTTGCGATAAGTCGCGCTATTGCTCCTACGGCAAGGAGGATTCCAACAATTGCAATATCTTGTGATTTCATGTTATCTCAATAATGTAAATGAGGTTATGTGTGTTCGAATATTTAGTCCGTTTGGGGTGATTCCCCTCTTTTGATTTCAACGTAGCAATTTAAGAACGCCAACGAAGAAAATTGATTTTCATATGAACCCTGCAAAAAGGGAATAAGACTACTTGGTGCATCTATGTATTAATTTGTACATCTTCAAATATATACATTCCTTATCTGAACCGTTTGTGTTCATATAAGAATCCCCTCATAATCCCGGATAGTGACTAGGTGCTGAACAAAATGGTTCTTGTAAAATACTTGAACCTGCATTGTTTTTCCATTTTTGAACTCCTTCATCTGGTTGTCATATACTTTCCTGATATGACGCTGACCGGTTGCATTAAAGTGACCGGCTATTGCATGAAAAAAATTGATCATCTGAATTAGCCATGCTTCTTCATATCTCATGGTTTCTCTTGCAATAGTCAGACTCTCTTCTTCTGTTATGGGCATATGGTATTCTCCGTGTTCATTCAGACCACTGATCTGCCTGAATGCAAGGATCCCTTTATCATCATGTTCACGGTGAAGCATATACGGATATACCCGACATATAGAAAACCGGTTTTCGTATATCTGGCATCTTTTGTCTGTAAGGTGAATGCAGGTTCCGTCAGTATGGGCACGAAGAGCATATCCTGACACATAAAAAATTCCCTCTCTATTACATATTTCAAAAAAAGGTGCTGGGATAAGTGCATTAGCACAAATCTGTTGTGCTCGTTCTGTGTCGCTATCCAGGAGAAATACATGACCGTTCTGTCCGGTAGTGCAGCAGTTACCACACAGGGTACATGAAAAACCAACTTCACGTATAATTGCTGCAAGTTCTTCTTCTGGATAATCATGCAACATTACAAGTTCTTTTTGAAATCGTGCCTGTTCTCTCTCAATAAATGGATCCGTCATCTCACTACTTATATTTATGACGGGGTGCGGTTTATTTGTGGTGCACTCCATTTAAAGTTCCCTTCAATACTAAGGTATATGCATGATGGATGCAGAAAGGACATGTCATGCTTGAAACATTTGATCTTTCAGTAAAAATTTCCAAAGATGACTATGCAAAGATCACAGGTCCTTTAATTATCAGGACCGGTGAACTGCAGCGGGAAGTAAGAAAACGGGGAAAAGCCGTTATAATCGTATTTGAAGGGTGGCGAGGTTCAGGAATATCTCAACTGGTAAATAAGTTGCTTCACGCCTTTGATCCTCGTGGTGTAAGAGTATATGCTACTGATGAACCTGTTGATATTGACCGCAATCACACTCTGATGTGGCGGTTCTGGACTAAAATGCCCCCATACGGACAGATTGCAATATTTGACCGGAGCTGGTATACGTCTCATCTCATAGAACGGTTTGATAGGACACGCATGGAAGAACTTCCTCCTGATAGTGTCAGCGATATTATCAGTTTTGAGGAGCAAATGGCAGATGATGGTAATCTTATCATAAAATTTTTTCTTCACATCAGTAAACAGGAGCAAAAAAAGCGTTTATCTGGACTAGAAGATGATCCATTTACCTACCAGACTCAATATCTGCGGCGAAAAGAGGGTATCTATCAATATGAGTTTTACCTCCCAGTAATTGAAAAGATGTTGATGAAGACCGACCTTCCGGCAACTCCGTGGGTGATTGTAGAATCCGAGCAGATCAAGTATGCCCATGTAAAAGTGCTTCGAACCCTCAATTCACTGATTGAAAGCTGGATTGACAATTTTGATCGAATAACGGTTGATAACTCTCAATATCTTGCAGTAAAAGGCGTAATGCAGAATATAGGGGAGAGTAATATTCTCGATACTGTGGATCTTTCTCAGTCGCTTACCAAAGATGAATATAAACCGATGCTGGAAAAGTACCAGGATGAACTGCGAAAACTTCAGTTTTCAGCATATCGTATGGGTATTCCTGTTGTAATTGTATTTGAAGGATGGGACGCCGCCGGAAAAGGTGGTTGTATCATCAGGCTCACAAATCCTCTCAATCCTCGTGGATATGTTGTGGAACCTTATGGGGCTCCTAATGACTATGAAAAACTTCATCATTATCTCTGGCGATTCTACCAAAAATTCCCTGGTAAAGGGCATATAACCGTATTTGATCGTTCATGGTATGGTAGAGTTCTGGTAGAGCGGGTAGAAAAGTTCTGCCGTGAAGATGAGTGGCAACGGGCATATCATGAAATTAACTCAATGGAAGAGCGTATGGCTCGCAACGGTGTCGTTATTATCAAGTTCTGGCTCCATATCGACCAGGATGAACAACTACGAAGGTTTAATGAGCGTGAGAATAGTGAGTTTAAAAAGTGGAAGATTACTGAAGAAGACTGGCGAAACCGCGAAAAATGGGATGAGTATGAGCAGGCAGTAAATACGATGATCAGAAAGACCAGTACTCCTGAAGCCCCATGGACCATCATTCCGGCAAATAACAAGTATTACGCACGTATTATGACTATTAAAACGGTGATAGATGCGATAGAAAAGAAGATCGAGGAGACGGGCTCCTTTTAATAATTTTGAGTCCTCTCTCCTGTTTGGCTATCTGGTATTTTTTTAACCCAGAAGAATACTTCGAAGTTCCGTGCAACGTTTCTTATCACTTTCATATCGGCTAATGACATTATGCAGTTCAGGAAGATCAAAATCGGTTTCAATTTTTCCATCGATTCTGATTGGATAGATTCTCCCAAGGATCTCAATGAGACGTCTGCCAATGATGGATCGTCTGAGTATTATTTTATATTCTTCAATGAGTTCAGGATCTCCGCCTTTTTCTGCAGCTTTAATTCCCTGTTCCTCTATCATTTTTTTTCTATCCCATACTCCTTCAATTGCGCCAACCAGATCCATCAGTCGTACTGGTTTTATGAGGTAATCTTCAATCTGGTCCCCATATTTTATGACATCTTTAATTGTCAGGCTTTTTCCGGTTTGCATGATGATAGGGACATGTCTGCTTTCTTCCCGGTTCCTGATACGGGTAAGTGTTTCCCACCCGTCCATAGGTTTCATCATAACATCGAGGATAATAATATCCGGGACCTCAACCTCAACGAGCTCCAAGGCTTCTTTTCCTGATATTGCTCCACGTGCTTTGTATCCCTGTTGCTTCAGGGTTTCAACAAACGCCATCTTAAGCAGTGATTCGTCATCAATATACAGGACTTTCTGACCAACTGGCATGGACCCCTCATTAAATAAGTGCCGATATCAGGAAATGAGTCCTGATAATCCGGATTCTTACATCTAATCTATTGGTATTCATTCTAATATTATCTTTTTATCAATTGGAATATCAGTATCAGGAACACCTGCACTTGTAGAATGTTCTTCTTTCAGGATAGCTTTTGTCTGATCTTCGATAGATTTGACTACTTCAGCCACCTGCTCTGCAGAGGGGATATCTCCAAGAAGGCTTTCATCAAGAGGGATACTTGTTGATTCGGTGTCATCCATATCAACGGTAGCTCCAAGATACTTTGCTCCCTGTTTTATCAGACTGGAGATCTCAAATGGGAATATTATCTTTGTTGCCTGACCTGCAGACATTGCTTTGAGTGCGTCAAATGAAAGGACTGTAATCGCACGTTTGTCAAGGGATCTTGCTCCGACTGATAAGACTCGCAGACCCTGCGCTTCTCCCTGGGCTCGAAGAATCTGTGACATCCTCTCTCCGTCTGCAGTCAGAATCCGACTTTGTCGTTCTCCTTCGGCGGTAAGAATCATACTCTGTTTCAGCCCTTCTGCTTTCAGGATTGCAGATCGTTTTTCTCCATCAGCACGCAGGATAGCGGCACGGCGCTCTCGTTCTGCTGCTGTCTGTTCAGTCATTGCCTGCTTGACTGCACCTACCGGATCAACTTCCTTAATCTCAACACGCTCAACTTTAACTCCCCATTGATCGGTTTCACGGTCGAGAATATCTCTAAGACGGGTATTTATGGATTCACGGTTATAGAGAACTTCATCAAGTTCCATATCTCCGATAATCCCTCTTAAAGATGTCTGGGCCAGAGCAACTGTTGCCATCCGGTAATTAGCCACCTCAAAGAATGCTTTTTCGGGATCGATAACACGGATGTATACGATAGCATCCACATTGGTTGGTGAGTTATCCTTGGTTATGACTTCCTGAGATGGAATATCGATGACCAGTGTTCGAAGGTCAAGTTTTACAACTTCGGTAATAAACGGAATAACCCATTTAAACCCCTGATTCATCCTTCCGATATATTGTCCAAGTCGTATCTGAAGTCCCTGTTCATACGGCTGGATGATTATTACACCACGGGCAAAGATGATGAGGATGATAATAATCAGAATGATAGTGATAAATGTTTCAATAATTGCCATGTTACTCTACCTCTTCAACTACAATATGCACGCCCTTTGAGGAGATAACTTTTATCTTTTTACCCTCTGTGATTGTTCCTTTCGCAGAGCGTGCACTCCAAATCTGTCCTTCAACAATTGCTTTTCCATCCATTGTCTCTTCATCAGCAGATTTTGTGAGTATTCCCTCTTTCCCTGCCAATGAGTCCATACTCATTGTAAACGGTTTACTATCTGGCGATGTCATTCTGCTGTAGATAAATACTGTTACTGCAGCAGAAGCAATTGCTATCGCAATGCCCAGAACGATCCCTAAGTTTGAACTGAACATATCTACTCCTAACAGGAGAAGTATCCCCATAATTATCAGGACCGTACCGGGAACTAACAGAAAGAACCCGGGAGAGAAGACTTCGAGAGCAAGGAAGAATGCTCCGGCCGCAATGACCAGCCATCCATATGAAAAACCCTCTAAGGCCATATAAGGTAATAGCCGTGCCGAGGCAAAAAGGTGATGAATACTATGGATGCCTGAGAAGTGCGACTTTTGATCCTCGTGGAACTCCGATTTCCTCTGCAATGGGTTCACATTTGGCAGCCATCAGATAAGCAATGGGTGGTAATCCTTCTTCCTCACGCAGACTTTCATAATTTGCCATACCTTTTGCAATAACAAGGGAACAGGAATCAAGCGCATTCATGACTTCCGACCCAAGGAGATCAAATCTGATTCCAAGCTCAACTCCGGCCCCGGTAGTATATGTTTCATCTGCAATTTTATCAAGTCCCAGTGAAGTAGCATCAGCCATCGTTGCATCATTGAGGATCGGGGCATCCCTTACTACGAGGGTGATAAACGCTCCATGGTCTTTAAGGAATTTCAGTAAAATATGGTCAAATACTATCTCTCCGCAGTTATCGGTAAAATATACGACGCGCCTGCAGAGGGAGAGTATTTTCTGTGTATCATCTATATAAAGGCCGGATTTAAACTCCTGCCTGAAAAAGCTTAGGAAGTCTTCCTGAATTATATGTCCTTTGACTCCATAATCGAAAATATTGCCAATAACTGCTGCTGTGACGATATCCCGGAAATCCCTGAGATCATTTTTGACAAGAGTTAAAACATCTGCAGCGTCACTGTTTGACTGTTTTTTTAATTCAGAAAAGGGATCACTGGTTTTGAGGAGATGGTACACTGAACGGTGGAGCAGGCTTGCTACTACCGGGTGGGTGTAGGGTGTGCTGTGAAGGAAGCCGAGAAGTTTTGCAGCATGTTCATAAATCTGCCCGTATTCTTCAGGCGTAACTCCGGTAAGATCTGCTTCCAGTCGCACTCTGGACATGAGGCAGTCAAAACAGCGATCATCATGTTGCATATAAAATCACCTGAAAAAAGGGTAATGGGGCCATCGAGATTCGAACTCGAGTCAGAAGACCCCCAGTCTCCTAGGATGCCAGGCTACCCTATGGCCCCGAGTCCATACTATTTTCTCATATCTTACATATGTACTTACCCGTTTGTGTCTGTATATTTCGAATGTTTTCAATCTATCATATTCGAAATATCCGGGGACCCTCCAACATTTTCTTCTGGCAGAGAATAGTTGCGCTTTCTATATTTTTTCAACAATTGTTGAGTAATTTCATGAGAGATGAGCATTTCACCCTGTTCTCTCTATGAGGACAAAACATTATAAATATAGATCGGAGAGAATATCGTAAACACTGCATTTTACGGTGCCCGGATTATGCTCAAGGAGAAGATAGCTGGTATCATAGAGGATATCACAAAAGTTACGGGGGTTCGGCTCTGTGCACTTGTCTCACGGGACGGGATAATGCTTGGTAAAAAGGCTGTCGGAGAGTTTAATGAAGCGTGGTTCGCTGCGATGTGCGCAACATTACTCGCCTCTGCTGAATCCGCAGCAGTCATTATCAAGATCCAATCTCCGGAGATGGTCACCATCCAGTCATTAGACGGTACCTTGATTATCATAGGTGCAGGTGATAAGATCCTGCTCACAACACTGATTGATCCTACCGTTGATATGGTACAAGTCACTGAAACATTGCGCGAAATCGCTGAAGAAGTTGGAGGAAGTTTTTAATGGCAACGATAATGGTGATCGATGACAGTCCGTTTATCGTTGATATCTTTGTAACCATGCTTGAGAGGGGTGGATATACTGTGTATTCTGCCAATAGCGGGCCGGAGGGGATTGAACTCTTAAAGAGTGTAACTCCTGATCTTATTCTCCTTGATATTATGATGGAGCCGATGGATGGCTGGGAGACGCTGGTTGCAGTTAAACAGAATTTTGCAACCAAAGATATTCCGGTTATGATGCTCACTGCAAAGCAGCTTACTCCTCAGGAAGCGCAGGAATATGGAATGTATATCGAGGATTACATTTTAAAGCCTGTTACCCATTCAGAACTTTATGCCGCAATTGAAGGTGTCATCTCACGGAGACAGCAGATTGAAGACGACATGATCCGTGCGAAAGAGGGAGGATTTGAAGAGGCCCTCATCAATGAGTACGGGCGTCTGGTCAAAAGTGTAGAGATTACAAAACGTCTGCTCAAACTTCTATCCGCAACCTATGATCTATCAGATCCCTCAATGAAATTATCTGATGATATAAATATTGCAATTCGTAGCATGGAAATGAATCTGAAGTTTCAGGATATGCGTGTTTCACAGATAAGAGAAGAATTCTCCGGCAGTCCGGCATAATCATCTTTTGTATATACTCTTCTCCCAACTTTTTTGGTTTTCTTCCCACATCATGAAGTAGATCGAAGCACTAACCTCTACTACCATGTTTGATCTCGTGTGTGTCAGTTGCGGTGAGTCATATCCGGCTGATGCTATCATGTATACCTGTAGCAAATGCGGCCATCTGCTTGAAGTCAGGTATGACCTTGCTACAATCAATATTACCCGAAAAGATTGGCTGTCACGTCCGCTCTCTGTGTGGCGCTACCGTGAGATACTTCCTGTTCACCGTGAACCGGTTACGTTGAATGAAGGGGGAACTCCTCTCTATCACATGAAGCGGATAGGTGCCGAACTCGGTATGAAAGAATTATACGCCAAACACGAAGGAATGAACCCCTCCGGCTCTTTTAAAGACAGAGGGATGACTGTCGGAGTTTCCATGGCACTTCAGCTTGGTATGAGTTCAGTCGCCTGCGCGAGCACTGGCAATACCTCTGCATCTCTTGCAGTTTATGGAGCTAAAGCAGGTATTCCGTCAATCGTTCTTCTCCCTGCAGGAAAAGTGGCACTTGGAAAGGTGGCACAAGCACTCATGCATGGAGCGCGGGTCATTTCAATAAAAGGGAATTTTGATCGGGCTCTTGAGATGGTTCGTGTTCTTTGTGAGACAAAGGGAATCTATCTTCTGAACTCAGTAAATCCTTACCGGCTTGAAGGGCAGAAAACGATTGGCTTTGAGGTCATCGATCAACTTGAAGGACAGGTTCCTGACCGGATGGTTCTACCTGTTGGAAATGCAGGAAATATTTCTGCGGTCTACAAAGGGATCCTTGAACTCAAAGATCTTGGGTTTGTTGATAAGATGCCAATGATGACTGGTATACAGGCAGCAGGGTCACAACCAGTTGTTAAAGCTATGCGGGAAGGTCTTGCTGAAGTTATCCCTGAACCCTCTCCTGAAACCATTGCAACCGCAATTCGTATTGGTGCTCCTGTGAATGCAGAGAAGGTTCTGACTGCCATCAGAGGGAGTGGTGGCACTGCTGATTCGGTTACTGATGATGAGATCCTTGCGATGCAGCGCGACCTTGCAAGAAAGGAAGGTATTGGTGTAGAACCGGCATCAGCAGCATCAGTTGCCGGGGTTAAGAAACTTATCGAGGCCGGTGTAATTGACCGGGATGAACGGGTGGTCTGTGTAGTTACCGGCCATCTTCTTAAAGATCCTGAAACGGTGATAAAACAGTGCGCCCCACCTATCGAATGCGACGCAACTATCGAGTCTTTGTTGGCTGCATTACATCTCTGATCATCCTGGTCAGTCTGTTCGTGCCGGCATATGCTCAAAACATTACGTATTTCGTATCTGAAGACGGATCCGGATACCACGCCATAGCTGATGTCACTGATGTTGATCGTTTTGATTTTGTGCAGAGCGGTATGCTTGGTGAACGGGTACCGTTCCCGGTAACTAACATCAGTTTGACACAAAATGGCATTAATTCCTCATATACTGAGGAACGTGAAGGGATCAGGTTTTCTAAAGGAAATTATACTGTAGAGTATGACGGAAAGGTATCAGGGAACTCATTTCAGGTACAGTATTCAGATTTTGGGCGGGCTACTGTTATTTTACCTGAAAAATACCGGGTTAATAACCCTCTTCTCACCTCTATCCAGCCTGGAGGTGCGAATATTTCCGAAAGTGAGAATAAGACCGTGATTGAATGGGATAAAGCACGGTATATTGATATCAGGTTTTATGATGCAAATCAGGAAAGTCTGCTCAGCATATTTGGGCAGTTCTGGTTTATTATTGCAATTCTGCTTCTTATTCCGTTCTTGTTTAATCAAAAGCGTCAGATATAATCTGAATCATTTTTTCCCTATCCTTCACAAAAAGTTATCGGGAAAGGGCTGTCACCACAGCATTTCCGAATTCTGATGAGGCATATGGTCCGTTACCGGTAATTATCCGTCCATCTGTCACTACCGGCTCCTCACTTACTATCGCTCCATTGGATTGAACTTCCTCGATTGATACGGGATCCCCAAACAATGTTATCCGTTTTCCATTTAAAATCCCTGCGCGTGAGAGAACTACTGGTGATGCACATATTGCACTGATGATCTTATTTTCCTGATCAAATTGCCTAACTATGTTATGCAAGGTTGCATCATCATACAGGGTGGTCATTGCCCCCTCTCCGCCTATGAGAATAATTGCTGCATACGAAGAGATCCCCTCGGATTGCACTTCTTCAAATGAGAGTGAAGCTTCTGCAGAGCCTCCCCCCATTCCTGTCAGGGTTCCGGAACGTGTTGAAGCAATATCATAATAAATGCCTGCTCTCTCTAATGCAGAAATAACCTCTGATAATTCTTCTTCATTATAATCGGTTGGAGAAACACCTATCAGGGCACGGATTTTTTCTGCATCAGATAATGAATCCGGTGAAAGTGTTGAACTTACATCCGGTATCTGGGTTGGTGAAATTGTTGGCAAAGAATAGGTATATCCTTCGTCTTCAGATGTACATGATGAGTCAGATGCTATCCCGGTAGTTACAGGTTCTGGCATTGTCTGTTCATATCCCTGAATCTGGGGGTATTCCTCTTCCCATTCATCATATTCACCTGGATAGTAGTACCATGAATTATAATCATATGGCATCTGTCCATAGAGAGATCCTGGGTAATCCTGCATTTGATTCCATGCACTTGTATCGTCATAGCCTGTCATCATTCCGAATGGATCATACATAACCCCTGGATACATCCAACCAGTCTGATAATTTCCGTATCTGGTTATTTCCTGCTTATTAGCAGGAATTAACGTGAATGATTCAGCTATAGTTTTACCCATACTGCTTACGTTCTGTTGCTGAGCACTATCTTGTGAGGAGAGTACAAATTGATACTTCTCGGACTGTATCAACCAGATACTGGTATGTTGTTCCTCATTGGATTCTCCTACTGATGTAAATTCAAATAACCATACAGGCATATCACCTAAATTTATTTCCTTCTCAATGAAATCCTCTGGATTTGATAAGGAGGAAATTTCAAGTTTTAAATCATTTGCAGCCTCTTTCAGAGATACTGTGACAGGATTTATTACAACCTGCAGGATGGTCTGGTTTTCCGGTGAGCTGAAGATAATGCTGCGCGTTGTATCATTTGAAGAGACAAAAAGACTCGCTCCCGGAGGGTAAGACACACTGAATTCTGAAGCAGGATCCTGGTATTTATTCCATCCAATTGGCTCTACCGTTTCGGCTGATACGGCATTTATGCCAAGAATAAGCAGGAAAATTATCCCTGCTGATACCATCGTTCGAACGAACATACTGGGATATCAATAACATAATATTTAATGATGTTGCCACTACGTAGAAAGAATCGCTTTTGCGACCTTTTCTCCAAATCCTGCTGCAGCTAATGGCCCGTTAGCAGTGATAATGTTTCCATCAGTCACTATCGGCTCGCTTTTAAATGTTCCCCCAGCTTTCCGTATTTCTTCAATTGCCAGGTCATCGTTCCATACTGTTGAGACCTTCCCTTTTAGGACTCCTGCCCGGGCTAAAACTGCAGGTGATAAACAAATCGCACTGACTACCTTTCCTGCTTCATCGAAGAGTCTGACTATTTTTAACAATTTCTGATTATCCCAGAGAAATTCAGTCGACCCTCCGCCCCCGACAATAAGTATCCCTGCATACTCAGCAATCCCATCGTCACATACATCTGCAATAGTCTTTTCGATGAGCATTTTTCCACCAAGCATTCCAATAGCAAGTCCTTTTGAGGTTGAAATAACATCGTACGCGATTCCGCTCTTTTCAAGATAGTGAATTGGTTCTGTCAGTTCTTCATCCCGGAAGTTTCGGGGTGCTATTACAATGAGTACTTTCTTCTCGGTCATCTTCAATCCTTAACTGAACCAAGGAAGGAGAACCTTATCAAGTTATGGGAGTCAGTTGTCTGCTGACCATCTACCAAAAAAGAATTAGTGGATCTCAGATGATGCGATGAGGTGAATATTGCTTTCCCGAAGGATTTGGATCGCCTCTTCTACCTGATCTACACGGAGGATGAGCACTGCACCGGTTTTTCCTGAATATGCATATGAATATTCAATATTAATTTTCGCTTCAAAGAGTCGTGATGCAATATCATACAGTCCTCCGGGCTCATCCCGCATCTCAACTGCAATCACATGGGTAAACGCGACATTAAATCCAAGTGATGCCAGTTTTTGATGTGCTAAGTCCGGCTTATCGACTAGTGCCCGGATAACTCCGAATCCATCTGCTTCAGCAATAGAAAATGCCAGAATGTTTACTCCTTCATCCTGACATGCTTTCGCCATTGCTGCAAGTCTGCCTGGCTTATTTTCAGAAAAGACTGAAATTTGCCGTATCATATATTTCTCACAGTTCATTCACATCTTCCTCCTGTCAATTACTCGTTTTGCTTTTCCTTCAAATCGTGGTAATGATCCTGATTCTACCAGTTCAACAGTTACTGCAACATTGAGTGCACTTCGAAGCGTTCGCTCCACCTTACCTTTTACCCTCATTAAATCTGTAATTTTATCTGAGAATGCATCATGAGGGATCTCAACTTTTACCAGTAAATCGTCAAGAGCTCCTTTCCGGTCAACAATTATCATGAAGTGCTCACCGACAACGTCGGGTATACTGAGCAGTGCATGTTCAATCTGACTTGGAAATACGTTTATACCTCTGATGATAAGCATATCATCAACACGTCCTGATAGTCGTTCAAGCCGGGGATGTGTTCTGCCACAGGAACAGGTTTCTTCACAGATTGCAGTGATGTCTCCGGTTCGGTACCTGATGATTGGCAGACCTTCTTTCTGAAGCATGGTGACAACAAGTTCTCCTCTTTCTCCCGGAGGAAGGGGCATCCCGGTATCTGGATCCAGGATTTCCGGATAAATGAGATCTCCCCAGATATGGAAACCCTGCTGTTGTTCGCACTCACAAAATAACGGACCTGACAACTCACTGGTTCCGTATATGTCATACGCATCAACTCCTAGAGCTTCTTTAATGTGGGTGCGCATCTGTTCACTCCAGGGTTCTGCTCCAACAATCGCTTTTCTTAAAAGGGTATCATTTTTGATTGAAATACCCATCTTCCCTGCCACTTCTCCCATGTGAAGCAGGTAGGATGGGGTGCAGGCAATAGCAGTAACTCTGAGATCCTGCATAAGCTCAATTTGCCGCTCAGTGTTTCCAACCGATGTCGGAACTACGGTTGCACCAATACGTTCTGCCCCATAATGAAGTCCGAGTCCGCCGGTAAACAGGCCATATCCATAACTGACCTGCATTACATCTCCCCGTCCGACTCCTGCAGAGGTCAGAGCGCGGGCAAGAGACTCAGACCAGAAATAGATATCTTTCCCTGTATAGCCTACTACTGTGGGTTTCCCTGTTGTTCCTGATGATACATGATATCTGACCAGTTCTTCCTGTTCACACATAATCAGGCCGTCAGGGTAGTTATCCCGCAGGTCTTTTTTATACATGAAAGGTAGTTTTGAGATATCTTCAAGTGAATTGATATCATCCGGATGAACTCCTGCTTCTTTCATCCGGCTCTGATAAAATGGGGAGAAACTATAAACCCGATATACCAGTGTTTTAAGAAGTTTGAACTGAAGGCGGTGCAGTTCTTCTTTTGGCATCTCTTCAATCCGGGGATCCCAGCATCGCACTTAAAACCCCTCCCGCCTGTCAATAACCCGTTTTGACTTTCCTTCAAACCTGGGTAATGAACCTGGCTCTACTAGTCTGACAGATGTTCTCAGTTCAAGGACGTCACGCAGAGCCTTGATAACCCGGGTTTGTAACTTTTTAAGGTCTGCAAGTTCTCCCTTAAAGTATCCGGGTGAGACCTCGACATCAATGGTCATCTCATCCATGTGGTTTACTCTGTCTACATATACCATATAGTGGTTTCCAACTTCAGGTATTTCCAGCAAAACATGTTCGATCTGACTGGGGAAGACGTTAATGCCTCTGATCACCAGCATATCATCGCTTCTTCCAGTAAATCGTGCAAGTTTGGGCCCACGACCACAGGAACAGTCGTCATCAAGGATCATCGTGATGTCCCCGGTTCGGTACCTGACAAGCGGCATCGCTTCCTTTACAAGTGGCGTTACCACAAGTTCCCCCCGCTCTCCGACATCAAGTTGTTCTCCGGTTTTTGGATCAATGATCTCAACCAGAAAACAATCATGCCAGATATGAAGGCCAGTGTGCTCCGGACATTCAAATGCAACGCCGGGACCATACAGTTCGCTCATCCCATAACTATCAAATGCCTCAACCCCGAGTTTCTTTTCCAGATCCCAGCGCATGGCATCTGACCAGGGCTCTGCACCAAATATTCCGGTTTTCAGACCTGATATATCAGCATCCATCTCTTCTGCTGCTTCTGCAAGATGGAGTGCATAACTTGGGGTGCAGTGAATGGCTGTCACTCCAAAGTCCTGGATCATCTCTATCTGACGTTTGGTATTGCCTGTTGCACTTGGTATTGTCGTCATTCCGGCTTTTTCTGCCCCATAATGAAACCCAAGACCCCCAGTGAACATGCCGTAGTTTACCATATTCTGAAAAACATCCTCACTCGTCAGACCTATCATGGTGAGGTTTCGGGCTATCAGATCAGACCACTTCTCAAGGTCTCCTTTCGTATAACCAACAACTGTTGGTTTCCCGGTTGTTCCTGATGTGGTGTGGATTCTGACGACTTCACGTTTTGGCACTGCAAGAAATCCAAAGGGATAACCTCCACGCAGGTCCGTTTTTTTAGTGAATGGAAGTTTTTGAAGGTCTTCAAGGCTTGTTATTGAACCAGGACTGATGCCGGCCTCAGAAAATTTCTCTTTGTAAAATCCAACGTTCCAACATTGTGAAACAGTCTCTTTTAGTCGTTTCAGTTGCAGTTCCCGGAGATCAGCCGGGTTTATAGTTTCCATTGGTTTGTCCCAGAACATAGACCTGGCACCTGATTATCCCCGCCTTCTCCCTTCTGGTATCCGGCGTATTGTGTAATTATTATGCTCGAAAACTCATAACCCTTGTTATAATGTGTCATGGCAAAAAGATACACGTGAGATACGAATTCATGCATTTTTTGTGAGATACTTTTATGGTGTGTGAGAGGTACTAACCGGTGAGGAACTGACATGCCAGATATTGGGGAATTGATTATGCAGCCACTTTCACAGACTGCATCGACATTAACTGCAATCCTTCCCTATGTGATTGCAGCAGTAATTATTTTGGTAATTGGCTGGATTGCAGGGAGAATTTTAGGAAAGGTCGGATCAGCCATTTTGCAAAAGGCAGGATGTTGCCCGTCCCTTGAAGGCACTCCAATCGGAAAAACGCTGATGAGTTCAGGTTGCACCGTTCCTGAAGCGGCAGATTATCTGATCCGGGTTATTGTATATCTGCTTGCCATCATGTCTGCAGCAGATACCCTGAAGATTGACTCTCTTCAGACTATGCTGTCAAATGTTCTTACCTTCATTCCAAATATTATTGCATTTGTTCTGATTATTGCCATTGGTCTTTTACTGGTGGATTATTTCTCTGATTTTATTACCGCCCTGGGTAAAAATGCAGAAATTAATCTGCTTGAGCCGATTATTGTCTTATTAAGGATTTTTTTGTATTTTATTGTTATAATGCTTGCTTTGACCCAGCTGCGGATTCAGCTTGATATTATCTATGCCTTTATTGTGCCTTTATCGTGGGGAGTTGGTCTGGGCATAGGCGCGGCGATTGCGATAATTTTTGGATGGGGGCTCAAAGAGAAGAGCCCTGAAATTGTTGATGCCCTTCTTGGAAGGTTGAAAGAGCGTTAATCACTTTGCTTTCCAAAGAAACGTTTATTCTTTTTTACGTACCTCTCTAATCATTATGCAAATACTTGGTATTACCAGCAGCCCACGCAAAAAAAGTAACACGGCCTGTCTTGTTACAGCTATACTTGAGGGAGCGCAGGATCGCGGGTGTGAAACGACAGAGATTTCATTGCCATCATATGATATCGGATTTTGTAAGGGATGTGAGGCTTGTTACCGAACCGGCTCCTGTATTCTGATTGATGATTTTTGTGATGTTATTGAGGTGATCCTTGCATCGGATGGGATTGTAATGAGTAGTCCTAATTATATAAACAACGTGACTGGCAGGATGAAGGTATTACTTGATCGGATGGGCGACACGATCCATTGTCAACGTTTGATAGGCAAATATGTAGCAGCTGTAAGTACTGCGGGAGGTTCAGGTGCAGCAGAGGTTGCTGCCTATCTGAATCAGACACTGTATCTCATGGGCGCTGATGTGGTAGGTCAGGTATCGGTGAATATGGTTGAAGGCGAGGAAGCTTTTACGCAGGCAGCACATGATGCATACCAGCTTGGAATAACTCTTGCTGATTCGGTGCAATCAGGAAAACCAATTACGCAGCAGCAGGCCGGACATGAAGAAATGCTTGATCGTATGCGGGCCCTCATTTTGTCCCGCTCTGATGACTGGGTGTATGAACTTGGTTATTATCAGAATAAAAAGTGGTTATAAAAGAAAAATCAAGCTGTTTTAATTTGTGCAACTACCTGCAGGCCCAGCATTTCGATGGCCATATCCTTCATTTTAAACTTCTGAATTTTCCCTGATACGGTGATCGGGACGGTATCAACAAAAGCATAGTACCGGGGGATCTTATATCTTGCTATTTTTCCCTCGCAATACTCACGAAGCTGATCATCAGTCATGGATTCACCTTTATTCAGAATGATCCATGCCATAAGTTCCTCGCCGTATTTTTCATCCGGCACACCTATGACGTAGACGTCTGCAATCTTTGGATGTTGATGCAGGAATTCTTCAATTTCGCGTGGATAGATATTCTCTCCGCCACGAATGACCATATCTTTGAGTCTGCCTTCGATATGAACAAACATCTCAGGATCAAACGAGCCAAGATCACCGGTGTGAACCCAGCCGTGTTCATCTTTTGTCTGACGGGTTGCGGTTGGGTTGTTATAATAGCAGCGCATTGCCATATATCCACGTGCGCATATCTCACCGATTTCTCCCATTGGGAGGACTTTCTTTGTTTCAGGGTCTACGATCTTAAGTTCGGTATGAGGAAACACTCTTCCAACAGTGGTAACCCGTTTGTCAAGGGGATCTTTCGTGGTGGTCATGGTTACCCCTGGAGAGGTCTCGGTCTGCCCGTACACAATCACGACTTCAGACATATGCATCTTGGTTGAGATCTCTTTCATTGTCTCAATAGGGCAGGGCGATCCGGCCATGATTCCAGTCCGCAGCGAGCGGAGATCATATTTTGAAAAGTTTGGATGGCGGAGTTCAGCGATGAACATGGTTGGAACACCATGGACCGCTGTACATCGTTCCGCTTCAATGGTTTTGAGTACCTCTTCAGGATCAAATGCAGGTGCAGGGATGACCATTGTTGATCCATTTGAGGCACATGCCATGTTTGAGAGGACCATTCCAAAACAATGATAGAAGGGGACTGGGATGCACAGGCGGTCTTTCTCGGTAAAACCCATCCCTCTGCCTATCATGTACCCATTATTCAGTACTCCATGGTGGGTGAGAACTACTCCTTTGGGGTATCCGGTGGTGCCAGATGTATACTGAATATTTATGGCATCATCAAAGTTCAGTGAATCCGCCCGTTCCTGGAGTTCTTCAGGACTGATTGCCTCACCTCGCTTAAGGAGTTCATCCCAGGTAAACATTCCATTATACGGGATGTTTCCCATGAAAACTGCAGTCTTGAGGAAGGGGAATTTTTCAGACTGAATTTTTCCCGGACGTGACTCATACGCTTCAGGGCAGGACTCGTAGAACATGCCAACGTAATCTGAAGTCTTGAACCTCCCCTGGAGAATGATGAGTTTAATTTCAGACTGTTTAAGGCAGTAATCAAGTTCAAAAGTCCTGTAAGCCGGATTGATATTGACCATGATTGCCCCAATTTTGGCGGTGGCAAACTGGACAATGATCCATTCCGCATAGTTCATCGCCCAGATGCCTACCCGATCTCCTTTGCTGATATCCATCGCCATCAGCCCCCGACCAACTCTGTCTACTTCTTCTCTAAACTGCTGGTAGGTCAGACGAATGTTTTGAAACGGAGCAACTACCGCTTCGGTATCAGGATAGCGGGCACAAATCTGGTCCAGCATCTCCCCAATTGTCATCCCAAGCAGTGGAAAGTCAGATGTTCCACATGCATAACTCAGCTCGGGCGCTTTCTGATCAGCCATTGGATAGTACTGGATTTCATGAAGATTTATCACTCACGCTGCACCAGATCTCATGGCTGAATGGTAACCCTTAAGTGAATGTAAGATGACATTAGTGAGCACAAGGGGTCGTGGCCTAGTCCGGCATGGCGACAGGCTCCAGCGGTCTTTGTGTCCGTGCAGATGATGACAAATGGGTCTTCTGATTCAGTGATGATCCGTTGGAGCACTGATGCTACGGGTGCATAACGGAGAGACCTGTCGATCGTGAGTTCAAATCTCACCGACCCCACCTTTTTGAAATTGTTATTATTCTGGTATACCTGCTTTTTCTTTAGCTGGCTATTCAGAGTATTGTCAATATATAACCCTGCAGCATTTGTCTTTATAGATCAATCGCTGATATATACGCAGAAGGTATACAGATGTATCTCATAGGCGAAGCTCTGATTGGCGATGGTGCTGAACTGGCACATATTGATCTCCTTATCGGTGATAAGAACGGTCCGGTTGGCATTGCATTTGCGAATTCACTCTCTCAGTTATCTGCCGGGCACACTCCTCTTCTGGCAGTAGTTCGGCCTAATCTTTTAACAAAGCCAGCAACGCTTGTTATTCCAAAGGTCACACTCAAGTCGGGTGCCCAGGTTACCCAGATGTTTGGTCCGGTTCAGGCAGCGGTTGCGAAAGCTGTTGCTGACTGTGTCGAAGAAGGTGTCTTTGCAGGTCAGGATCTCAATGATCTGGTCATTCTTGCCAGCGCATTCCTAAATCCCGAAGCAAAGGATTTCAACCGGATTTACCGTTACAATTATGGTGCTGTAAAATTGGCGTTAAACCGTGCATTTGAGCAGTTCCCTGATGAAAAGACCCTCATTCATGAGAAAGACCGGGCTGCACATGCAGTGATGGGCTTTAAGGTTCCCCGGCTTTGGGATCCTCCATACCTTCAGGTTGCTCTTGATATCGTGGACCTTGGCAAACTCAGGTCGGTTCTCACTGCGCTGCCAGAGAATGATCACCTGATTATTGAAGCTGGAACTCCACTTATCAAGAAGTTCGGACTTAATGTTATCTCTGAAATTCGCGCGATCAAACCAAATGCGTTCATTGTTGCTGATATGAAGATCCTTGACACTGGTAACCTTGAAGCGAGGATGGCAGCAGATGCATCAGCAGATGCAGTGGTTGTGTCTGGTCTTGGCCCGGCAAGCACTATTGAGAAGGCCATCAGTGAGGCACGTAAGACTGGAATCTATTCAGTAATCGATATGCTCAATGTTGATGATCCAGTCAGCCTTATCAAGTCCCTGAAGGTTAAGCCTGATATCGTTGAGCTTCATCGTGCCATTGATGCAGAGTCTTCAGCTCATGCATGGGGCAATATCAATGATATGAAGGCAGCAGCAGGTGGAAAACTTCTGGTTGCAACTGCCGGTGGCATTCGTGTTCCGGTTGTCAAAGAAGCGCTCAAGTCTGGTGCAGATATTCTTGTGGTTGGCCGGGCAATTACTGCCAGCAAGGATGTTCACCATGCAGCTGAAGAGTTCCTTGAACAACTGAACAAGGAAGAGATTGATCAGTTCAGAATTATGACTGATTTCTAATGCCAGAACCTGAAAATGCTCTGCATTTTCAGATTCTGGTGAAGGGGTCAGATCATCAATTTTTCACCCCTATTCTCACCCCTTTTTTAGGCCCTAAGTGGCTGTAAGAGAATGGGATAAGCAATTTTCGACTTTTAATTTGAGGTCTAATTTAATAATAAGGCTATATATTGACGCTATTTTTGGGTTTTTTTAGAACCAGTAGTTCTTAGGCAGCCTCCTAAATGGTAATCTATGAGTTGGTGAGTCACCGGCCCGATGCTCATGTGTACGGAAAACGCCCGGTTTCGTGGGTGTTTTATATCTGTTTTTTATCGGGGTGTGGTCCTGTATGACTGATGTATAGCGCTCCGGAGACGGGGCCAACCACACCCTAAAAAAACGTTTCTTCAGTCCGTGCCCATTCTTATTATAGGAGAAAAGAAGGGATTGCACCTGTTAACTCTGATATTTTCGGTATATTGTTTTCCGGTGGCCTGCTTCGATGACCAAAACCACGAGTTCCTCGTCTATGATCTCTAAAATAGCCCGGTATTCACCGGTTCGGATTGAGTATAGTCCTTTTCCCTTCCCTTTCAGAGGTCCCAGTTTTTCCCTGGGATTGTCAATCTGTTCCAGTTCTGCAAGGGCTGATTCAAGGGATTTTCGTGCATGTGCAGGAATTTTTACCAGGTCGTGCTTAGCTCCCGGAGAGATGATAACGGTGAACTTACTCAAAAGAGTCTCCAAGCTCTGTCATTACTTCCGCGAGCGTCTGGCATTTTCCTTTTTTGTAATCC
>Ga0351906_1085_pt1 | contig 23465 bp, 24 predicted proteins | sample BONcelHT113001E5_FD_206866 | JGI IMG/M metagenome (GOLD analysis project Ga0351906, IMG submission 206866) | Enriched cells from coal bed in the Powder River Basin, Montana, United States - BONCAT cells T11 rep1 HSBNCT.T11.300.1.E5 ... | reverse complement strand
GAATAAAGGTGAAAGCATGAAGAGAACATTCCAGCCTCACAATAAAAGCATGAAGAGAACACATGGTTTTCTTGTGAGAATGAGGACAGCTTCCGGAAGGGAAGTCATTAGAAGAAGACGGGCTAAAGGAAGAAAACAACTGACTGTATAATATCCTTGCGTGGTGGATAGCGGGTAATCAATAAATTAGGATCATAATTCATAACCCCCTAAAATATCACATGATAGCCGACACAAATGGAATACTGTCTTACAAAAAAAGAAAGATTGAATAAAAAGGATTTTCGGGGTATTAAATGGGTAAAGGGTGCGGAAACGCGCCACTTTATACTTTTATTATTCAGAAATCAAAACAGTATAAAAAAGCTTGGGGTAACCATAAGAAAAAAGGTGGGGGGGGCAGTTTTCAGGAATCGGATGAGGAGACTGATAAAGGAATATTTCAGACTGAATAAGTCACTTTTTAAAGATTGTCACAATCACCTTATCAAAGTAAAGAAACCACCCCAAAAGCTGACATGGAATGATATAAACGGAGAATTGCGAGACTTATTGCGTGGAAATACCTGATAATGAAAAAATTTGTTATATGTTTAATTGATCTTTACAGTGTTTTCCTGTCCCCCTTTATTCCCACTGAATGCCGGTTTTATCCTACCTGTTCATGCTACATGAAAGAAGCAATAGAAAAGAAGGGCCTTGGTTTGGGCATACTCCAGGGATTAAAAAGAATTTTAAAATGTAACCCCTTGTATCCCGGCGGATATGATCCGGTTAAATAGCGGAGGCATTGAATGGAAAAACGCACTATAATAGCTCTGGTTCTGGCAGTTGTCATAATTTTTGTGTTCCAGACATATTTTACCCCACAACCACAGCAGCCTGCTCCGCAGGCTCAAAATAAAGAACAGGCAAAGGGAGGAGAAAAGGGTAAAGAACAGACTATATCCAAGGAAGAAGTGAAAAAAGGGGAGATCAAGCAAAAAGGAAAGGGAGTTACGGCCAAATCTGAAACAGCAGAAAAACCGCCGAAAGATATAATTGTTGAGACACCGCTGCTTAAGGTTACATTGACGGACTTCGGCGGAGGGATAAAGAATGTAAAGCTTAAACAATATAAGGAAACCATCAAAGGTGAAAAGGATAAGGAAATTGTTGAAGATGTAAGTCCATATGAATACCTTCCCGCAATCTCCAGAGTTGTTAATAATGAAACGATAGATGACAGAACCAGTTTTAAGCCTGACCGGGATAATCTGACAATAAAAGATAAACCGGAGAAAGTTGTCTTTACCGGCACTTTGAGCGACGGGAAAAAAGTTAAAAAAACATATACGTTCTACCCTGATACTTACACAGTTGATATGAACATAGAAATGCAGGGCATTGATAAAAATTCAACACGCCTTGATTTTGCCATAATAAACAGCAAGAACACATCGGAGTATACCTTTAAGGGCCCCTTTGTTTTTAATGGCAAAAAATTTGAGCAAATAGAGAAGATTGAAAAGAATATTGAAATTGATAGAAATTTTAAATATGCAGGCCTTGATGAAGGTTTCTTTGCCTTTATCTATATGCCCGAGGATGACTCCAGAATGCCCCTTACTATCTTCAAAACAGAAAAAGGCATTCCGGTACTCAGAATACAGCCCGATAAAGAGAATATTTCCGCGAAATTATTTTTTGGTCCCAAACAAAGCGATATATTGAAAAATCTCAACGTAAAAGCTGAAAAAATTATAGATTTCGGGTGGTTTGACATTATCGCAAAACCGCTTATCATCGGTATGAATTATAGCAATAAAGTAACACATAACTATGGAATAGATATTATCCTTCTGACAATACTGATCAAAATTATTTTTTATCCCTTGAGCCTTAAAAGTTACCAATCAATGAATAAGATGAAGAAATTGCAGCCGCAGATACAAAAATTAAGAGAAAAATTTAAGGATGACAAGCAGAAGTTAAACCAGGAAATGATGGATATCTATAAAAGACAGGGTGTGAACCCTATGGGCGGATGTCTCCCCATGGTTATCCAGATACCTGTCTTCTTCGCGCTGTATAAAGCGCTTTCCAGTGCAATAGAACTGCGTCATGCTCCATTTATGCTGTGGATGAACGATCTTTCTGCGCCTGAAGATTTATATTCTTTTACCGTCCTCGGATATTCGTTGCCCATAAGAATTCTGCCGTTAATTATGGGTATTACCCAGGTCATTCAGCAGAAAATGACCCCAACCACTGCCGACCCTATGCAGGAAAAGATAATGTTGTTTATGCCTATTCTTTTCACTTTTCTTTTCTGGGGATTTCCTGCGGGACTCGTCCTGTACTGGCTGGTAAATAATGTAATATCCATCGGACAACAATACTACATTAATAAAAAAGTCTCGTGAGGGGGCAACATGGATTTTATAGAAGTAGAAGGCAAAACTTATGAGGATGCGATCAGAAAAGCTTCCATTGAATTAAATGCTGCAGAAAGAGACCTTGAAATAGATGTTAAGGAAATTGATACAAAGGGTATCCTTGGTTTTCTCGGCGGCAAAAAAGTAAGAATTACGGCAAGAATCAAAAAAACAGACTATCTTAAAGAAGAAATAGCAAGGGCAGACATGCCTAAGATAGACACACCCAAGGCAAATGTTCCTGATTCAGATGTGCCGATGACAGATACCCCTGAGGAATACGGCAAGTCTTTTTTGGAGGAGTTAAGCGGATTTGTCGATCTGAATTTCAATGTAAAAGTCACAAAAACGACTGAAAGACTCATGTTCCTTGTGCAGTGTGATCATGGAGACATACTTATCGGGAAAGACGGAGAGACGCTCGAAGCGCTGCAGCATGTCCTCAGGCTCGCTATTGCGAAGCGATATAAGCAGGGATTGAAACTTCTTGTTGATATTAACGGATACAGAGAAAAGCGGAGAAAAGCCTTGACAATAATGGTAAAAAGGCTGGCGGACAAGGTGAAAAGAACCGGCAGGATTCAAAAAACAGACCCGCTGAATCCCTATGAAAGAAGGGTGATTCATACTCTTTTTAAAAACAACAGAAATGTAAGCACGAAGAGCGAGGGCGAAGGACATACGAAAAGGGTAGTAGTTTCACTTAGAAAAAAGAATATGAATGGAAAAAAATGATACAGTATGCGCCATTTCCACCCCTGTCGGTGAGGGAGGAATCGGCATTGTAAGGATGAGCGGGCAGCTTGCCCATCCGATACTGAAAAAGATATTTAAACCGAATAAAAATAGTAACTTTTATCAGCCGCGAACCTTATACCTTGGTCACATTACGGACCCTGAGAAGGGCGGGACAGTTGATGAAGTCTTCGCTGTGTTCATGCATGAACCAAACACATACACAAAAGAGGATATGGCAGAGGTTTATTCTCATGGCGGATACGCCGCCCAGAAAAGCATTCTGGCCATTATGATCGGGCAAGGCGCAAGGCTTGCCGAACCTGGTGAATTCACAAAAAGGGCATTTCTCAATGGTAGAATAGACCTGCTTCAGGCAGAATCTGTTCTTGACATCATTCAAAGTGAGACGGATGAAGAATTAAAAAATGCTGTTGACCAGTTGGGCGGTGGATTGTCCCGGAAAATTAACGGTTTGAAAGCGAATATCAAAGAAGCGCTTATTGGTGTGGACGCGCTTATTGATTTTCCTGAAGAAGATGTGGAAATAGACAAAAAGGGGATGTTGCTCTCGCTGAGAAGTTCAGTTCAGGAAATTGAAGGACTGGTAGATTCTTATTACGAAGGCAGGGCCATCAAGGATGGCCTGGAGGTTCTCATCGTGGGCAAGCCGAATGTGGGCAAATCCAGCCTTTTGAACGCCCTCCTGCTCAAAGAGAAGGCCATTGTCACTTCATTCCCGGGAACTACCCGTGATCTTATTGAAGATACTCTTCACATAAAAGGCATAAAGGTAAAGATAATTGACTCGGCAGGATTACGAAAGCCTATGGATGCAGTTGAAAGAGAAGGCGTAGACAGGGTAAATCAGAAAATCCCTAAAGCTGATCTTATCATTTGGGTCCTTGACGGCTCAGATGTATATTCCCATGAAGATAAGGAAGTTTTATCAAAAATCAGGGAGATGTCAATTATAACTGTAATAAATAAGATTGACTTGTCCCAGGGGCTGGATAGAGCTGTTTTGAAATCCGCGGGCCTCCAATGGATTGAAATTTCATCGTTATTAGATATGGGACTTGAAGAACTCAAAAATGAAATATACCTGAGATTAATGGAAAAGGGTTTTAAAAAAAACAGCGTGCTTATCACCAACATAAGACACAGGGAAGCCCTTGAAAAGACGGCGGAAGCCATAGGCAGAGCAATCACATGTATGAAAATGCAGGAGCCCGTAGAATTTACAGCCTTCGAGCTACAGGAGTCTCTCTCGCATCTCGGTGAAATTACCGGAGAAACATGCCCTGATGATATTTTGCAGGGAATATTCGATAGGTTCTGTATCGGTAAATGAGAATATTACTCGATTATTTTCCTGATTGATGCCAGCGCTTCTTCAGCTCTTAAACCGGTTGCCAGAAAACGCACTTCCTCATCTTCAGAAAAATCCAACAAAACAGGGCAAAGTATTGACTTTATATTTAAGCATTTTCTTCCGGAAATAACAAAGTTATGGAATTTCATTCCGTCTTTATTTATATATATTTCACAGTCAAAATTATATGCAATATCCGATAGAACAGCGGTTTTTATCTGTTTCTTTTTTCCTGTTTTTATATGCATTTTAATAAAACCGTTAGCCTCAAGGCTTTCCCTTTCTTCCCGCCATATATGAGCATATTTCATTATCCACTCTTCGGAGGCAGCATTCTTGCCGATATCATGTCCTTCCTGTTCGGAACGAATCCATTTGTATTTCAGTATCTGATCTGTCTGTTCTTTGCAGTCAATGCACTGTTTTTCCCTCATCCAATCGGCTTCATAATTATCCAGGAAATCCGTTAAGGCTTCCTCGAAGGATACCTCCTTCCCTTGTTGTTCGGATAGATACCACTTGTGTTTTTCAATTGCTTTCAATTCAGAGGGGATAAGGTTGATTTCTTCTTTCATTGGCTTTATATCAAGGGATCATAAACATTATACAGTATAACAAAAACTCTTTCATATACACCTGGAGCTGACGATTCTCTTGGTCCTGCCACGTTCAGGATTTCCGGTTGATTTTCGGACAACCAATCCTGAATCGTTTCAATTACCTCATAATCGTTTTTTTTTCTAAGATCGATAAGCAGATAGCGTTTCTTGTTTTTTTTAGCACATTCAATTGTTAGTGCGGTGCCGCCTGCAGGGTCGCCTACAGTAAATATCAATGTCGCGTCTGCGTCGGTCACGTTCTTTTCAGTACGTGATTCGTAACGGTCGGTCTCAAGCTCCGTAAGTTTATTATATTTCTTATCTATCCTGCCGTCCTCCGCCTTCCTTCCTTTAGGAATGGAGCCCCCATAGTCTAAGCCTATCTCCATTGCCACATCAATGGCTGCCCTGTCAACGCCTGTCTGACAACCTGAAATAATTTTCATTCGTATAACATAATGAGAATCAATGCTTTTAGCAACAAAATCTTTTGTTATATAAAAAGCTCTATATAAAAAAATTATCGTCTCTAAGTAAAATCTTGCTATAATGAATATGTGCTTATATTGCTTTTAAATTATACAGGAGGATGTTGATGAATCTTAGCGAATATTTTGAAAACGCAACTGGCCACGGGGTGCTGGCAACGGCAAATGCGGAAGGAAGGGTGAACGTGGCTGTTTATTCAAGACCGCATTTCATTGATGAGGAAACTATCGCGTACATTATGACTGAACGGCTTACTCATGAAAACCTGCGGTCAAACCCTCATGCTGCATATATTTTTATAGAGGCCGGAGAAAAGTTTGCTGGAAAGAGATTGTATCTTTCCAGAATTAAAGAAGAGACCGACCCCGAAACCATTGCAAAAATAAGATGGAGAAAATCTTACACAGCGCCTGAAGGCCAACAGAACGAAAAACGTTATCTCGTTTATTTCCGAATAGATAAGGTCCTTCCCTTGATCGGCGGGCAGGAAGCATGACAATATTTTCAAAGAAGGCTGCATCCGGAGGATACATATGATAAGAATGGCTGTATTTTTCATATTAATTTCGGTTTTTATTTTAACAATTGTCTGCCCTGTCGGATATGCCGGCATGAATACGGCTGCCATTGCAAACCCGGCTTCAGTGAACTGCATAAAAAAGGGCGGAACGCTTTCTATCCAGAAAAGAGGTGATGGAGGAGAATACGGTGTTTGCATATTTGAAGATAACCGTCAGTGCGAGGAGTGGGCTATGTTCAGAGGAGAATGCCCGATAGGTGGAGTAAAGATTGCAGGCTATGCAACCCCTGCCGCAAGAATTTGTGTGATTACCGGGGGAACATATAAGGTTTCAGGGAATAATAACACGGATAACGAACAGGGAACCTGCACATTTAAAAAAGGAGCAGTATGTGATGCCTGGGATTATTTTAATGGAAAATGCCTAAGAACAGACTGAAGATCGTACTATTAATCCGGCAATTAAACATGTCAAAGGTTGTCATGCCGGACCTGGTGAGCCGTGAAATGAGACTACGAGAGATACCCAAAGAAATTGCCGACATTGTGTCGGCAATTTTTGAAATCACCGGGAAGTCAACAAAGACGCTGCTTTGCACGATATAGCTTCTAAAACTGGTTTTATAATTCAGGAGGCCCGCCTCGAGTGTTTTCCCGCTTCCGCGGACAGGCGTCGGGGGCAATTAATGCCGGAAAACTGCATATTCTTCAGAGACATCCTGACTTATATTAATAGTCAGCTTTGAATTTCCACTGGCACCAGCTATCTGAGGGATGGGGTCCGGGGGGACAATATATACACGACACGCTCACTCTTGGATCAATCAAGCCGGCGACATTTCCGAAACCTGTCTCAAAGGTGGGCCTGCATGCGAACAAGCCTACGCCGGCTTTTAATCTGGCTTCCTGAGGAGGGCAGGATATAACCGTTAAAAGCGCCATATCGCCATCTTTCTCGATCCGATAGGCACATTTGGCAGCCCAACTCATAAGATTTATGGTCCGCAGCACTGCGTCAAGGCCCCCGTTATCAGGGATGGCGAGTATCTCCTTTATTCTTTTAGCTTCAATCCTTGAAGAGATGTCCCACATGTTTACATCAATTTCAAGGGCCTTATCCGTACCGTATCGTTCCTCTACCCCTGAGAACCAGAGGCCGTCGCAGGTATGCCAGTTTCTTGAATACATCTTGATAAGTTCGATAAGTGTTTCCTTTGGGAGTCGCTCCAACTCATCGTGAACGGGATTATCAGGATTTCTCATGTTTTTTATCTCCTCAGAAAATATATATGCTTCAAGTAATGCATGACGCCAGAGATAAAAACTTTTGCAGCAACATGACGGGAATTTAACCGCAGGGATTAGAATTCCAGTTTCATCCCGTCATAGGCGGCAATTACCTCTATACCGGTTTCTTTTTTGAGCTTCTTTGCCAGAAGGTAAGGTTTTTCCTTAATCATGTTCATGCCGAAATGTGTCATAATGGCAATTTCAGGCTTAATGCGTCCTATAATTTCCGCAACATCATTTATGGCAAGATGGTCAACAGTATCCTGCTTTTCGATGGGTTTTGACCTGAGTACATTAATGATAAGGATATCCGCCCGGTAGTAATCAGGCAGTGAATCAAAAAACCTCGTATCAGTTATCAAACTGATTGTCTTGTTCAGATTAAATATGACGCCGTATGTCTCAACAGGGTGTACGTGCCTTATGGGCGTGCTGAAGGATACATCCTTTATTATATAGTTCTCCTTTTCTTTCAGATGGATGATGTTATCAAGATATGATGTCACATATTTTAAGACTACCGGATTTTCACTAACAGCGTCATCAGGACAAAAAAGTACTCCCTTCTTTTTAAAACCGCCATCGGTCATCGCCTCGATAAGGATGTTCACATCGTTTGCATGATCTAAATGTTTATGGGTCAGTATTATGCCGTCAAGATCAAGGGGGTCGAAACGTTCTTTTGATCCATGTATTTTGACAATTGCTCCAGGACCGGGGTCTATATAAAGATTTGTATCCCTGTAATGCAGCCAGAGCCCGCCCGTTGACCGTATTTGCCTCATTGCAACGAACCGCGCGCCTCCTGTTCCGAGAAACTTAATAAACCCTTCCATCTCAAGTCACCTTCATGATATAAATGTCATGGTAATATTCCGTCCTGCAAAGTTTTTTGTCAGAGAAAATTAAACTTTTTTTGGAGGGTATGTCAAATTGGATTTGATACGTTACGCAGTTTTTGATTCATCATTGGGTAATATCGTGCTTGTTTCCAAAGATGGACGATTGATCGAGCTTGATATAAAAAATGATGATATTCACAGGACAAGAAAGTTTCTCGCAGCATCCTATCCCGCCGGTATTGAATCTTCTGAATCTTTTCATAAGTCATGTAAACTCCTCGACAGATACTTAAAAGGAGAGCAGGTTGATTTTAATATAGAGATTGATATTTCACGCTTTGGTGCATTTACCCGGAACGTGTTGGAAGAATTAAGGAAAATCCCTTACGGAAAAGTTACAAGCTATGGCCGTATAGGTAAAAGGCTGGGTTATAAAAATGCCGCCCGTGCAGTAGGCCAGGCAGTGGGCAGGAATCCCGTTCCGATCATTATACCTTGTCACAGGGTTATCCGTGAAGACGGTTCCATTGGAGGATTCTCCATGGGCCTGCGAATAAAAGAAAAACTCCTTGCCGCAGAGGGCATAAAGCGCTCCCCCAGTCAAAGACTAATCATCAATTATTAGCAATAATAACGTAATCTGTATACAATAATAGCAAAGAGACAGACAAGGCAGGATATATCGTTAAAATTATGATTAACGTATAACCTCTTATAAAAACTTAAGTTATATACGGGAAAGAGAGAAAAGACACAGGAGACAAGCTTGACAGGATTACATTGAATGATATAATTATTCTATTGTCAGAGACAATAATATGAAGGTAACGGACAAACTCAAAAACAACTGCTCAGAAGAAGCGCGGGAACAAAATGAAATGTTAAATGAATCTGTAGATGCATTATGTGAAAGCGAAAATCTTTTTCACTCACTCTTTGATTACAGCGCAGACGGCATCTTGCTGTCAACCCCTGACGGTTCGATTCTTGCCGCAAATGCTTCAGCATGTCATATGTTCGGGAGAACCGAAGAAGAATTGTGTCAGGTTGGTTTGAACGGCATAGTTGATGCATCAGATCCCCGCCTGGCAGTTGCTTTGGAAGAAAGAGCCAGAACGGGTATATACAGAAGTGAATATTTCCATATACATAAAGATGGTGCCAAATTTGCATGCGAAGCAACTTCCGCTTTGTTTAAAGACAGAAAAGGTCAGGTCAGAGCGAGCAATATCATACGCGACATTACCGAGCGTAAAAAAGCGCAGGAGACGCTCCAGGAAGAGAAGGAAAAACTCTTTGCTATTATCAATGCTACCACTGATGCAATCTATTTATTTGATACTAATGGAGTTATTCTTGCAGCCAATGAAGCGGGCGCTGTGCGCCTGGATATGGAGTTCGGCGAAGCTGTGGGAGCAAACGTATACGAGAACGTATCTCCTGAGATTGAACAAAGAAGAAGGTCCAGAGTCGGTGAGGCGGTCCGCACGAAAAAACCGGTCTATTATGAGGCAGACCGGAGGGGCAGATGGTTTGATACATGTCTCTACCCTTTAATTACTGACGGAATTGTTGCCGGAATTGTTGTATACGGCAGGGATATTACCGAACGTAAACATGCCGAAGAGGAATTAAAAAAATATCATGAACAACTGGAAGAATTAGTGGAAGAGCGTACATTGGAGTTGAAAGCAACAAATAAGGAGCTTGAGGCTTTTTCTTACTCGGTTTCGCACGATTTGCGTGCTCCTTTGCGTGCTATTGACGGTTTTTCCCGCATTCTTTCAGAAGAGTATGCGGCGCAACTTCCTCAGGAGGCTCAACGTTACATAGGATTGGTAAGGACGAGTACCAGGCAGATGGGCAAGCTTATAGATGATCTCCTTACGTTCTCTCGTTTTAGCCGTCAGCCTCTTGAAAAACAGTGCGTTGCTCCCGGGAATATTGTACGTCAGGTTCTTGAACAATTCCGTTATTTACAGGAAGGTCGGCGCATCGAAATATCCATAGGCGATTTGCCTCTTTGTCAGTCCGACCCCTCATTGCTTAGGGTGGTATACACAAACCTTCTGTCAAATGCCCTCAAATTTACCGGTAAGCGCGATTACACGCTTATTGAAATTGGCTGCAAGGATGAAGAAAGCGAGCATGTCTACTATGTTAAGGATAATGGCGTGGGATTTAATATGAAATATGTGGAAAAACTTTTCGGAGTATTTCAGAGGCTTCACCGGGCGGATGAGTACGAGGGTACCGGTGTGGGACTTGCCAACGTACAGCGCATTATCCATCGTCACGGAGGCCGGATATGGGTTACCTCCGAGCTTGACAAAGGAACTACATTTTATTTTACTCTTGAAAAGGGAGGGAAATTATCGTGATTGAGATTGAAGATCCTGTAGAAATCCTGCTCGTTGAAGACAGCCCCAGCGATCTGGAACTGACGCTCCATGCACTGAGAAGAAACAACATTGCTAACAACATCCGTGTCGTATCGGATGGAGAGGAGGCGCTGGACTTCATTTTTTGCGAAAATGATTATATAAATCGTGATATCACTAATACCCCGAGAATCATTATGCTGGATATGAAACTTCCCAAAGTGGATGGAATTGAAGTGCTGCGGCGTATAAAGAAAGACGCACGAACAAGGAAAATACCTGTGGTAATGCTTACTTCATCACGTGAGGAAAAGGATATTGTTGAGAGTTATGAACTTGGCGTGAATAGTTATATTGTAAAGCCTGTTGATTTTGATCAGTTTACGGAAGCTGTCCGACAGGTTGGTTTGTACTGGTTATTGTTGAACCAGCCTCTTGAATTAGAGTAGGATAAACTCAGGCGCATCCTCCTTTTTCCCTGTTTTTATAACTGATACATCAAGGACCGGGAATATTTTACAGGATGAAAAGGATTACTTCGTTGCCTTTACTCCAATTGCCTGCAAACGCGTGGAAGCCCGTTTACCCATATCGCTGTTAGGGGCAACACTGAGCTGCGCGGCATATTCTTTACGTGCAGAGTTCGGATCGTTTATATTTTCATAGCATAAACCCAGTACGCCATGTATTGACGGGTGTTTCGGGTGCGTGTCGGCAAAAAGCTTAAGGTGATTTGCTGCTGTTTTGTAAGCACTTGTTTTGAAATAACTCATCCCGAGAAAGTAATGGGCATTCATATCCTCAGGGAAAAGGGCAATACTTTTCTTTAAATACTGGATACTTTCAGCATAATTTCCTTTTGCGTAGCGGATTGCGCCCATACCTCTTATTGCAGGCTGGTAATTATTATCGAGACGCAGGGCGTAATTGAAATATTTCTCAGCGTTCTCAGGACTTTTCTTTTTAAGCATTATAAAACCGCTTAAACTGTAAAAAGGCGCCTGTGTTTGATCTATGGTAATAGCTTTAGATATCTGAATCATGGCTTCATCGAGATTTTTATTCTTTAATGCGATTACAGCCTTATCATAGTATGAAGAATATGTATTATTTACTTTTTTTAGACCGGCAATTATAGTCTGAAACTGCTGTTTGTTTGCACCATCTCCCTTTAGCGGAGGCTGCGGAGTTCGGTTGATGATGGCTTGAATCTCTTCAACCCTTACGGATGTTCTGGGATGGGTAGAGAGCAAATCTTCAAAGAAACCCCTTTCCTGCGTGCCTTTTCCGAGAGATTTCAAATATTCGTTCGACACTTTCTCAAGGTTCATGTGGGCGCTTACCGCATTTCTCGGGTTGTAGCCAAGCTTTGTCATATATTGAACACCAAGGCCGTCTGCTTCAAGCTCATCATCCCTGCTGTATTTAAGTAATAATAAACTGCTCCCTATGGCACCGAGCGAAAGTGCGGCGTCTGAATAATCGCTGCCGGCGAGTGCGATGCCGGCTCCGGCTAATAATGCCTGGTGCAATATGCTTAGGGACATCTGGCTTGCTGAATGTCGCGCTGACACGTGTCCCATTTCATGGCCCATAACAAAGGCAAACTCGGCTTCATTGTCCAGCCCGGCAAGCAGTCCCCTTGTGATTACTACGTGTCCCGGGATTGCCCATGCATTCGGGACAGAACTGTTCTGGATCGCAAAATCTATCGGCAGATTTGGTCTATGGGATGTCCTGTGAATATTCGATACAATATTTTTAAGATACGCCTTTGTCCTATCGTCTTTGAACTCGCCGCCTCCGCCTTCGGCGCCCCAGAGGGCGTTTGGATACAGTTCTTTGCCCATCTGAATTTCATGTTCTTCCGAAACAAGCATGAACTGGCTTTGTCCTGTTACGGGATTTGTGGCGCAGCCGACGACAGTAAAGAGAATAAGAGATAAGAAGGATAAAGTGAGTAAGTTTCTGATTACCGTGTATTTGAAGAATATTGGCATCCTTGTCCTCCTTGATTTAACATACTAATATTGTACTTCAATAACCTGCTTTGTCAATAATGTTGCTGCTGCAAACTTGCGCAAGGGGCCAGTGTGAAACATTATTTCCCAACAGTATGTGATTTTTCGTATTTCTTTCTTGACAGTGCATGATCCGTAAAGCTTAAAATATCTGTGTTATAAATTGTAATAAAAAGAAAGAATAAGTGGTGTCATTATCGGACGCCAATGGAGGTGCGGTCTTGTTCCATCCGTCGAAAATTATAGCTATCGGGCTTAATTACCACGATCATGCTGAGGAATTGAAGATGCCCATTCCGAAGTACCCGTTAATCTTCATGAAGCCTCCTACCACTGTAATTCAAAACGGAGAGTCAATTGTTTATCCTCTGCAGAGCAGGGAAGTTCACTACGAGGGTGAACTTGCACTTATCATAAAAAACAGAATCAGAAATATTTCCGTCCAGGATGCTCATATTCATATTGCAGGTTATACGTGCGCCAATGATGTTACCGCAAGGGATCTGCAGAGGGAAGACGGTCAGTGGACACGGGCAAAATCGTTCGATACTTTCTGTCCCCTCGGACCAAGAATAGTCTCAAATTTAGACCCCCTTAACCTGAGTATCTTTACCAGGGTTAACGGCATTGAAAAACAGCGTTCAAATACAAAAAACATGATCTTTAATGTATTTGAACTTGTTTCCTTTGTATCCGGAATTATGACATTGCTGCCTGGTGATATTATTATTACCGGTACACCTCCGGGAGTCGGACCGGTTGAGCCCGGAGATGCAGTGGAAGTTGAAATAGAAGGGATCGGGATTCTGCAGAATACAATTGTCAAAATAAGCTGATAAGATAATTTTGCTTTACAAATTTTGTATTAATCAGTTGCTTGCTTGATTTAAGCTGATATTTTAAGAAAAGGAGCGGGATATGGATAACATAGTTTTTGATGATTTTCTAAAAATGGATCTGAGGGTGGCCGAAATTAAGGCTTGCGAGGATGTTGAAGGTGCGGACAGACTCTATAAGATTACCATAGATGTTGGTGAGGAACGCACCATAGTTGCCGGCATTAAGTTGCATTATACAAAAGAAGAATTGGTAGGGAAAAAAATAGCAATAGTTGCAAATCTGGAACCCCGTAAATTGAGAGGCATTATTTCTCATGGTATGCTCCTTGCGGCATCCAATGAAGACAAATCGTCCGTAGTCCTTCTGACATTAGATAAGGATATGGTAAATGGGGCCAGGATATCTTAAACGGTCCAGAGCCCATTGTTATTTTTGACAGTCGAAATAAATGCAAATAATGCTTTTTGTGAACTGAAAATATGGATTTAAATGTGATTAACAGTCTTTTATTGTTTATTACCGGTATAACCCTCTTTCTCTTTGGCATGATAAAGCTGAGTTCATTAATGCAGCAGCTTTTCAGCGTCAGGATGAGAGAATATATCAAGATATCTGTTAAAAAACCTGTCTATGGTTTGTGCATGGGTATGCTAACGACAATCCTCTTTCAGAGCAGCTCAGCAACTACCCTGCTTACTATCGGCATTGTAAGCGCAGGATTGATCAGTTTCTATGATTCTCTCGGCATTATCCTCGGCGCTGATATCGGCACTGCCCTGACAGCCCAGCTTGTTGTATGGAATATAACCTCTGTCGCGCCCGTCATAATTTTTATAGGCGGCATGTTTCTGCTTTTCGGGAAAGAAAAATCGAAAGATATAGGAGAAGGCCTTATTTATTTCGGCCTTATTTTTTTTGGATTAAGTCTGACTGGAGATGCAACTTTACCCCTCAAAGACAACAAAGCATTTATTGACTTTTTTCATGAAGCAACAAACCCGCTGGTAGGTGTGGGCATCGGCATTGTTTTTACCGGCATCGTCCATGCCTCTGCAATCCCGATAAGCATCCTTATTATTATGGGTCAGCAGGGACTGATAACTATTGAAAACGCCATACCTATCGTGCTTGGTGCAAATATCGGTACAACAATAACAGCCATCATAGGCTCCATCGCCGGAAATATCGACAGCAAGAGGAGCGCTGTTTCCCATCTTTTGTTTAAGTGCTTCAGCGCTGTTATCTGTCTTCTCTTGCTGCCGGTTTTTATTATTTTTATAAAAAAACTTTCTTCCAGTATTGCCCAGCAGATTGCCTTCGGCCATTTTGCCTTTAATCTTTTTATTGCGGCAATTTTTATTTTTTTACTTAAGCCCTTTTCCATTTTTATTGAGAAGATAATTCCCGGGACAGACGGTGCGTTACCCCTCTGGCCGGAGTTCCTTGATACGAAATGCCTGGGCAGTGCACAGGATGCGCTCTTCTGTGTGAAGAAGGAATTGATAAGAGAATCTGTGCTTACGAGAAGGATGCTGAAAGAAAGTGTAAGTCTCATAACTAAATTCAGTGAAACGAAAAAAAAGGATATTATGTATGTCGAAATGGTTGTTGACAATCTGCAGACTGAAATAACAAAATACTTGTGGAATATTTCCTGCGGGCAGCTATCGCAATCATCATCCAGAAGGCTCTTTGCTTTTTCAACCATTGTCTATGAGATCGAGAGGGTAGGCGACCGTTCAATAAATATTATTGAACTTGCCGAATCAAAGCGCGCGCGTAAGGCGATATTTTCCGATGCAGCCCTGGAGGAACTCAACAAGATAGAAAAATTAGTTATGGAGAACCTTGATGATACATCTTCTCTGTTAGAAAGAAGGGATGAAAAAATTATAAAAGCAATCCTTGAACGAAACGATGAGGTTGATTTATCCATTAAAAAAGCAACTGAACAACACTTGGACAGATTCTACCAAAAAGTCTGCCTTGCCGAGGCTGGACCAATTTTTGTTGATATTTTGTTAAACCTTGAAAGGGTATCTTATCATTGCAGGGTAATAGCGGAACGCATAGCAGGACTTGAGGAAGAAATGTAATTTACATAAGTTATCCTTATATGGTATAAGAACAAATTAATTGACATAAAAAGCGCATGATATAAAATGCAGACAACACAGACGCGATAAATTGAAATGTACAACTTGGCGATTTCTTTTTGATATGTTTATCCTCACCCATTTAAACAATGAGGATAGTTTTTTGTCAGCATATTAGAATAAGTAAAAATTATTTATATCCAAAGTATTATATATTCAAATTATGATATAAATAATATAATAGTTTTTACCATTAAATGGCTTGATTATATCAAAGGGACGGGTGATTAAAAAATTCCCGAAGAGGTAAACGAGATTGCAGGAGGTTTACCGCGAAGGATTTATTGGAATCGAACGTCTTATGAATAATAAAGACTTCAGAGGAATCTCTCTGAAAGAAGAGAAGCAAAAATTTGTAAGAAACTGCTCAAGCCGAATGTTCTAATATGTTGATTGCTTCAACAAATATGAACGGTTCAGACTTAGAGGTTTTTTAAAAAACAAAGGGAGGAGAAGCTCATGGCAAAAACGTTTATGGATCCACATGATGTCCCTATGATCCCAGGTACAGAAGGCTGGGAAAAGATGTATCCTTATCAGTATCAGTTTTCCAAAGAGGACCCGGAGAGAGCTGCCTTTGAAAGCAGCCAGATCTGGTTTTATGACGGATTGCACTATCCAATCCCCCACTATCCGTTTGACCTCATTTGGGATGAGGCATGGTCAATGACACTTTCACAGTACAACACCCGTCACTGGATAATTCCGCCTGCAATGGGCATTGATCACAGAATTGTGAATGGTTATGTCTACATCAGCCCTGTAGGTGTTCCTGACCCTGAAGAAATAGGCAAAAGAGTTCCTCTTTTCATGGAACGTGCCGGGTTCTATTTCCAGAATTGGGACAGCCTGTATGAGAACTGGAAAAAGAAGATGGGCGGTATTATTGACAAGCTGGAAGCTATGAATTTTACAGATCTGCCCGCCATGGAAGATATGAGCGTTATCAAGGAAGGGCTTGGAGTCGGCAGTGGTTATAAGCTCCTGAAACAGTGGGATGAACTTATTGACATCGGTCTTTTGTGCTGGCAGTATCATTTTGAGTTCCTGAATCTGGCATATGCTGCCCAGGTGACTTTTTTTGCAACAGGAGATCAGATTTTTCCCGGTATCCCCATATCTACACTCGTGAAAATGTCCGCTGGTTTTGATCCTATCCTCTTCAAACCGGATGCGGAGCTTATCAGGCTCTCCAAATTCGCAATCCAGCTCGGTATTGATGATGTTGTTTTAAAACCAGTAAAGGCCGATGAGTTAATGAAAGAGTTGGCGCAGACTGCAACAGGAAGAGAGTGGCTCAAGGAACTTGAAGTTGCAAGATACCCCTGGTTCCATATCTCCACGGGCACCGGCTGGTTTCATACTGAAACAAGCTGGAATGACAATCTGAATGTTCCTTTTAATGCTATTAGGACGAATATCAAACAATTAAAGGAAGGCAAGGAAATCGGAAGACCGACAGCTCAGATTCTTGAAGAAAGAGACAGAATTGCCAGCGAGTACAGAGCATTGATTAAAACAGACGCAGACAGAGAGGCTTTTGATCAGGGTCTCGGTCTGGCTCGTCTCGTACTTCCTTATGCTGAAGACCACAACTTCTACGTTGAACACTGGTTTCATACCTTGTTCTGGCAGAAGACACGCCAGGTAAGTGAGATACTCCAGCGTGCAGGTTTCTTTACAGATGCCGAGGATATGTATTTCTTAAAACGCGATGAAATTAAATCAGCGCTTTGGGATTTGGTTACCGGATGGACAACAGGCGTAAAATCGAGAGGGCCGTCTTATTGGCCGAAAGAGGTTGCCTGGAGAAAAGAAGTATATAAGAAATTCACAGAATGGACGCCGCCTGCAGCCTTGGGTACGCCTCCTGATGTTGTTACAGAGCCTTTTACAATCGTGCTCTGGGGCGTTACCAACAGCTCGATGGCTTCATGGCTGGCAGCCGATGAAGGAGGAGCAGGAGGAGCGGCCAATGAATTACAGGGTTCACCTGGTTCTTCCGGCGTTGTTCAGGGAAGGGCAAGGGTTCTTAAAACCGTAGATCAGCTTGCAGACCTTCAGCAGGGTGAAATACTTGTAGCAACAACAACCTCACCGAGCTGGGCACCTTGTTTTGTAACGATTGCAGGATGCATAACAGACGTAGGTGGACCTATGTGCCATGCTGCCATTGTTTGCAGGGAATACGGATTGCCCACAGTTGTTGGTACAGGCAAGGGAACACAGTTGATAAAGACAGGTGATTTAGTAAAACTGGATGGCGATACGGGGTTGGTAACAATACTCGAAAGGGCTTAAACAACTCACGAAAAGATTGTTTCAACTCCTTATTTTTTCATGAGCCGGCTGCAGAAAACCTGCAGCCGGCTAAATTTCAGGTTTAAATATGGAGGATAGAGGTATGGTAGAGAAAGACAAAAGATTCACTTTAGGTTATGATGAGCTGAATGACAAGGAGTTTAATCTTGTCGGGAAAAAGAATGCAAATCTGGGCGAAATGTTGAAGGCAGGGATTCCTATTTCTCCGGGCTTTGCGGTTACTATCCATGCAAATGACCAGTATCTCGTTTTGACAGGCATTAAGGAACAGATTAGAAAGCTGATCGATCCGCCCCAAGCTAATATACCCCTGGAAAAAGCCCAGGCAGCAAGTAAGATAGCTATGGAATTAATTGAGAGCGCAGAGATGCCGGCAGCTATCGGTGATGTGATTCTTGCTGATTACCATAAAATGTGCGAACAGTTTGGCAAAGATTGTCCGGTAGCGGTTAGAAGCAGCGGCGCAGCATCCATGCCTGGCCAGATGGAGACATATCTGAATATCCGTGGAGACAAAGACCTTATAGACTATGTAAAAAAATGCTGGTCAAGCGCATATAACACAGAAGCAATCATGTACAGAATGAACAAGGGTATGGAGTTCCTCTTCAATATAGGCGCCGGTATCCCGAAGATGGTTAACTCAAGAGTGTCAGGTATTATTTTCACAATTAATCCGATTAACGGCGATATGTCAAAAATTTCCATAGATGCAAGTTATGGTCTTGGTGAGGCTGTAGTGAGTGGACTCGTTACACCTGATACCTATCTGGTAGATAAGATTACTCTGGATCTTATAAAGACTATTAAGGGCAGTAAAGAGATTCAGTGTGTATACAGGGAAAATGCAAGCGATATCGTGCAGACAGAAGTGCCTGAAGAGAAAAGAAAAGTACAGTGCATGACTATGGAAGAAATTAAGGAACTTGCAAGAGTAGGCAAATTGATTGAGAAATATTATGGCAAGGCATATGATATCGAATTCGGAGTTGATGCTGATATTCCTTTCCCGCAGAATATTATCATCCTTCAGGTAAGGCCGGAATCAGTCTGGAGCAAGAAAGAGGTCGAAGCAAAAACAGAGGTAAAGAAAGACCCCATGGAGCGTATGCTGGGCGTAATGATGGCTGGAGTAAAACTGAAGTAGCTTTTTAGCAGATTAAATTTAAGATAGTAAGGGCTTTAAAAAGAAGGATATGGTTTTGAAAATAAGCAAGCTGAAAGCTTGTTTGCATAAAGATAGAAAAGAAAGCTTTTTTATCTTAAAGAAGTTTTGTTTAAGCGGAATGAAGGAAAACAAAATATAGCTGACTTGTATTACAGGGGAACCGGCCAGGAGAATGCCTGAAGCATTCCCCTGTAATTGCCGTTCAGATCTGTTAAATGCCGGCATGAAAAAATACAAAAAAATTAGGGCATGATATTATGATAAAAACTTCTCCTGCCGACAAGTCTTCAAGCGGTGTAAGTTTGCGGAACATATCAGAAAAGCAGGATGAATATGAGGTTGTTGCAATTGTATATGAGCTTAGCGATGATTGCCTGGTAATACTATATGGCGGCACACGGCCCCATATAGGCGCCATAGGCATGGCCCAGGCAAGGCCAAGTTTGAAAGATCCGAAGGAAAATGCGGCAACGAGTTCGGTTTTTACTTATACAGGGCATAAAGAAGATATGGTTGCAAAGGCTTTGTCAGAGGAACTTACCCGAAGGCTTGGGAGAAATACCGTGGTTGTTGCCGGTATACATTGGGACGATCTTTCTGTTGAAGGCATAGAAAAAGTCAGGTCTATATGCCGGTTGATAACCGAAAAAATAGTGAAGGAACTTTCCATCTCAGCAGCTTAAGCAGGGATTATTGTATCTTTTAAATGTTGCAAATATGATTCTGCTTTAAGCTGGGCTATATGATCCACAAATTTCTGAATTGATGTATCATATTTCTTTGATTTTAAAAATAGCACTGAGACTTTCAGAAATAAGCTCTCTTTCAAAGGTATTACCTTCAAATATTTACGTTCATCATCCATGACGGCTCTTTTAATGAGGATTGATACGCCCTTTCCCTGTGATACCCACTCTTTTATGAATTCTGTACTCCTTACTTCGATTAAAACCGGAAGTCCTATATTCATCGATTTAAGGGCTGAGAGGACTACTTTTCTTGTAGAGGAACCTTCCTCTCGAATAACCAGAGGATACTCCGCAATTTCCTGGAGCGATGCAGATTCTTTCGCAGAAAGCGGATGGTCATTACATGTTATGAGGACAAGCTCCTCTTTCAGCAAAGGAAATGCAAAGACCTTTTGTGATGTCATCTGGTTTGCAAGAACAGCAACATCATTTTGCATGCTAACCACTGTTTTTAGCATATCATCAGAGTTTCCAAGATCAATCTTTATCATTATATCAGGGTTGGCTTTCTGGAAACTTCCAAGTATAAAAGGCATCATTACTCTCGAGTACACCGGTGTAATAGCTATTTTAAGCAGAGGTTTTGCGTCCTTCTTTATAGCTTTGATAGTATTTTCCAGTCCTCTTGCGATTGCTTCGATCTTCTCAGCATGTTTAAAGACGGCTTTCCCTTCTTTTGTAAGCTGAAACTTGCCCTTTTCCCTTTTGAGAAGCATAGTCCCGGTCTGAGCCTCAAGCTGCGAAACGTGATTAGATACTCCCGGCTGGGTCATAAAGAGCATATTAGCTGCTTTGGAAAAGCTGCGTGTCTTTGCCACTGCGTAAAAAACAATCAGAGAATTTAGCGAGTATGAAAACATAATATTTTATTATAGAGTATAAGTAGAAATTAATTGATATGTCAAGGATTTAACGTTATGATTCAAAAAAAATAGGAAGGAGGAAACTCTATGGATTTGCGGGGTTTTATAGCGCTGTGCGAGAAAGAAGGGCAGTTAGCGAGAATCAAGGCGGAAGTCGACTGGGAACTCGAAATATCACATATCTGTAAGATAGCTGAAGAAGCATCCGGTCCGGCACTTTTGTTTGAAAACGTAAAAGGGTATTCCAGTCCGGTTTTAACAGGAGCTTTTGCCACTACCCAGAGACTGGCAATGATTCTTGGAAAAGATCCAAAGCTTTCACTTGTTGAACTGACAAAGGAATGGGTAAACCTTTCCGTGAAGGATGTTACACTTGCAAAAGAAGTAAAAGATGGCCCTATCTTCGAGAACATTGTTGATGGAGATAAGGTTGATACATTTGCATTCCCGTCTCCTAAATTTTATGAACTTGATGGCGGACGTTATTTTGGTACAGCAGTTTTTATGGTTATACAGGATCCGGAAAACGGCAAAGTAAATCTTGGCACATACCGTATGGGCATCCTTGATGACAAAACTGTTGGCGTCCAGATTCTCAAAGGCAAAACAGCCGACAGGATTATGCAGAAGTACGCGAAACAAGGCAAGAAGATGCCTGCATGCGCAATTATCGGCGGTGACCCGCTGCATATTTTCGCAAGCGCTGCCACAGTTTCCGGAGCAAAAAGCGGATATGACGTAGTAAGTTCATTGCGTGGAGAGCCGGTAGAAACTGTGAAAACCCAGCTTTTCGGACTTCCGATTCCTGCGGCAGCAGAGATTGTTCTGGAAGGGGAGATTGATCCTACCAAACTGAGAAACGAAGGACCTTTTGGTGAATATACCGGTTACTACACAGAAGAACTTATTAAACCTATTCCTAAACCGGCCCTGGATGTTAAACGGGTATACTACAGAAACAATCCGATACTCTGGGAAACAAGCGTTGGCAGGCCTGTAGGCGACCAGCATATGCTTTATGCTTTTGCAAGAAACGCAAGTTTATGGATGGATCTTGAGAAAATGCAGATTCCAGGCATAAAATCAGTATATACACTGCCGGAAGGTGCAGGACGCTTCATTGTCATAGTTTCCGTACAGCAGATGTATCCCGGACATTCTGACCAGGTAGCAGCAGCAGTTATTGCAAGCAATACAGGCACATATGGGGTAAAGATGGTCATTATCGTAGATGATGATATCGAAGCAGATGATCTCCCGAGAGTATGGTGGGCGCTTGGTACCCGTTTTAATCCAGCCAGAGGCACACAGATTATTAACAGAGGAAGGTCAACACCTCTTGATCCGGCTATCGCAGAAGATGAGAATAAGTTCCTCACATCACGTATTATAATGGATGCAACAATTCCTTATGATTGGAAAATTAAACCAACAGAAATAAAACTTACCGACAGCATTATGGCGAAAGTTAAAGCCAGATGGAATGAATACGGTATAAACGTTTAAATAATTTGCAAATTAAGGTCTCACAAGCCTGCATGTATATACAACATGCAGGCCGGAGATCTTACTTTTGGAATGATTCTCCTTGTATACAAATATAAGAAGGAGAAAACAAACCCCGGATAAAGTTATTGTAACGAATTTATAGGCTAAAATGGGGTTCAGTGTGAAGGTAATACTACACAATTAGGGAATAAACCCCGGTACATAGAATACATTAGGGAGGTAAAATGGCATTTGAAAAAGATTTGAATGATGCACAGGAAAGAGCTAAAAAAATAAAGCTTTTTTGCCATGATATTCATGGAGTGTTAACCGCGAACAACATCTTTTGTGATATCGAAGGGAATAGACGTTATGGTTTCTGGCACATGGATGGTTTTGGCGATCTTTCCTTTACCGCAAATGGAATCGGCGTTGCTTTTCTTGATACGACATCTATTGATGGAGAAGGTCTGTTCAGGGCCAAAGAGTTGAAACTCGATAAATTTTACTATAGTGTAACGAATAAGATGGCAAAGATTGAAGAGTTGAAAAAGGAAATGAATATTACGGATGAAGAAGTAGGTTATCTGGGATGTGAACTCTCCGATATCACCCCTATGTCAAAAGTCGGTTTTGCAATAGCAACGGCAGACGCCATAGACGAAGTAAAGGCTCTTGCCTGTTATGTTACGAAAGCTGCCGGCGGCAGAGGCGCTATGAGAGAAATTTGCGAGGTTGTTCTCAGGGCAATGGGAAAATGGGACACCTGGGTAGAGAAAGTAACAAAAATGGGCTATAAATAGAGGAGGTGATGTAATGAACAAAGCAGATGCGATAGAAAAAGCAAAAAAGGTGAAATATGTCATCCTTGATATTCATGGCATAATGACGGATAACACCTTGTACTATACACAGGAAGGGACGAAGTCTGAACTCTTCTCTCTTCACGATAAACTCGGAATCAGGCTTCTTACGGAAGCAGGTATACCCGTTGCTCTTCTTACGACAAAGATTTCGCGCGCAGATGAGCAGATGGGAGCAATTTATGGAATCCCCCCGGAAAGACTCTGGGGCCAGGGTGCGAAAATGGCAAGGGTTGACCAGTTTGAACAGGAAACAGGCATAAAGGATGAAGAAATTTGCTATGCAGGCGACGAGATGATAGACCTTGCAGTTATGAAACGGTCCGGCCTTTCTGTGGCGCCTTCCG
>Ga0351906_1106_pt1 | contig 23486 bp, 21 predicted proteins | sample BONcelHT113001E5_FD_206866 | JGI IMG/M metagenome (GOLD analysis project Ga0351906, IMG submission 206866) | Enriched cells from coal bed in the Powder River Basin, Montana, United States - BONCAT cells T11 rep1 HSBNCT.T11.300.1.E5 ... | reverse complement strand
AAATCTTGGTTCTCCCGTTGGGAACTTGTCTGAACCGTTTGAAAAACGGGGATTGGTGGTGTGAATTAGTGTAGGTTTGACAAAGAACCCTTTTGAGTCATCATACTCTCCTCCAAAAATAATTTCCGCTTCATTTGAACTTTGAGCCTTTTTAATATATGATGCTATATTATCGAATGAGGCTTTATCAATTACTGCATTTACAAAATTATCTGATTCAGACACATCTCCCATTTTTGTACTCTCTGATATTTTAATTATCTCTTTTTTAAACTCTTCCCACAGCGATCTTGGAATATATGCCCTGGACGCAGCAGAACACTTCTGTCCCTGATATTCGAATGCTCCGCTGTAGGCAGCGACAGCTACCTCAGTTACATTGGCAGATGGGTGCACAAAAATAAAATCTTTACCTCCGGTTTCTCCGACAACTCTTGGATAGGAACGATAGGTAGTAAGCTTTTCTCCCACTTGTCTCCACAATGAGTTAAATGTTGCATTTGATCCGGTAAAGTGTATTCCTGCAAGATGGGGTGACTTCAGAACCTCTTTCCCGATTAAAGCTCCGCTGCCCGGAATAAAATTGACAACGCCGGGTGGAACTCCTGCTTCAAGAAATATCTTCATAAGGTAATAATTTGATAACAAAGCTGTTGTTGCAGGTTTCCAGACAGTTGTGTTACCCATCATTACAGGGGAGAGATTTAAATTTGAGGCTATTGATGTAAAGTTAAAGGGACTTACAGAGAAGACGAAACCTTCAAGTGCTCTGTATTCCATCCTATTAAGCTGATTAAATGAAGAAATAGGTTGAGTTTTATAAATTTCAGATGCAAAATATACATTAAACCTTAAGAAATCGGCGGTTTCACAAACGGCGTCAATTTCTGACTGATAAATATTTTTGCTTTGCCCCAGCATAGTCGCCGCATTTATCAATGCTCTGTACTTAACAGTTAAAAGCTCAGCAATCTTTAGCATAATTGAAGCTCTAGTTGTCCAGTTAAGATCAGACCAGATTTTATGAGAATCAACAGCAGCATCAATTGCCATTTTAATCTCTCTCTCACCCGCTTTATGATAATTTGCCAGTATATGCTTATGGTTGTGGGGCATGACAACCTTACCGGTATCATTAGTGAATATCTCCTTCCCTCCAATTACCAAAGGAATTTCAACAACAATCTCAGATTGCCGTTTAAGCTCCTTTTCGAGCTCTACTCTCTCCTGGCTCCCTTCCAGATAATCCAGAATTGGCTCGTTTGAAGGAATCGGAAAATTATGTAATGAATTATTCATATTTAATTATTTAAATTGGTACTCTTTTTCAATATATATGCAACAATTGAAAAATGAATTCGTTTAAAAAGCAGAAACAGATTAATAAACATGAATCACTTCTTTAAGCAGGTAACAAGAAGAGCTCCTTCGGAAGAGGAAAAAATTTATGATGAATGCCATAAACGGCTCTATTTTACAAGTCTGCGTATCTTAAACAACCAGTTTGAGGCAGAGGAGGTAATGCACGACACTTTGTTAAAATATTTTGACAGAGGAGAGAAATTTAAAGATTTTAAAGAGAGAAATGCCTGGATGACAAGGGTATGTGTAAATCTCTCAATTGACAGACTGAGAAAACGAAAATCAGAAGAACTTAGACTTTTGTCTGAAGAACTTAAAAGAGACAACGTTGAAGAGAACGTAACCCAGGATATACCGGAATACTCTTTCAAAGGAGTAACCATCAATATGGTAAGAGAGGCACTAGAGAGGCTGGCCGGGGGTTACAGAGTTGTACTTTCTCTTAACCTGTTTGAGGGTTATGATTATGAAGAGATAGCGCAAATACTTAATTTAAAAGAAGTTACTGTTCGTTCTCAATACATCAGAGGCAAAGCAAGATTGGTTGAGGAGATAGAAAAATTAAAGAAATATGAATTAAGCTAAATGTTCAGTTATGGAGACATTAAATGATATGATTAAAAACAACAGGGATATGTTCGAAAACAATCAACTTCCCGAAGGACACAAAGATAGATTTCTTAAGAAAGTTGCCAGAAAAAAAATCGCTGCCAAAAGAGAGTTTGTTTTCAAGGTAGCAGCAGCAGTCCTGATATTTGCAGCCGTATCAGTTCCTTGGATCTTTAATGGCACACAGCCGGGCAGCTATTTGGCAACACTGGAAAGAGAGAGTTCGGCACTTTACATAATGGCTGAAAAGCTTGACCCTCTAAATAGAGAAATGGTAATAAATACATTGGATCAATTAACATCAGAGGCTATACCTTTTGCAGATCAGTTACCTGATAACCTGGACAAGAAAACAGCTACAAGAATGAACAAAGAGTACTATGGTCCTAAAATCGATGGAATCGGAAGGCTTAGAGGCTATGTGAGTGACCTGCTTGAAAATTAATGATATAAACTAACACAAAATATTTATTAAATCATATTTAAACAAACAATCAAATGAAAAAATTTTTTACGATTGCTGTTGTGATGTTGTTTGCAATGTCACTATTTGCACAGACCGAAAAAAAGAGCTTTAATGTAAGCGGCTTTGAAGGAATAGATGCAGGCGGCGTATTTGAAATCGAACTTGTTAAAAGTGACAAAGAGAGTCTTACCATTGAAACAGAGGCAGAGATAATGCCGTATGTAAAGGTTAAAGTAACTGCCGGTGTACTCAGATTGTCAATTGAAACCAAAGACCTGCCATCAAAATTCAGAAGAAACATGAAGGCTGTAAAAGCCTATGTATCTGTTAGAAACCTTACAAACATTAATTTGTCCGGCGTTACAAAAATGAATGTGACCTCCGCCTTCACTACAAACGACTTTGTAACCAGAATTAGCGGAGTATCTAAAGTAGAAGGGTTGAACATAACCGCAAAATCGATAAAAGTGAACCTTAGCGGAGCATCATCAATTGATGTTAAAGCCAAGGCTGAAACTGCTGCATTTGAAATCTCAGGTGCAAGCAAAGCAAATATTAACCAGGATTTTGGAGGCCTTAAGTTGGGTGGAAGCGGCGCAGCAAGGATAGATATTACTGGTCCTGTTGAATATGCCGAAATTTCATACTCAGGTGCCGTAAACGCTAAAATGTCGGGTGGATCGGCAGCAAAAATATCACTGGAGATGTCCGGAGCTTCTAAATTTGAAGCATCAGATTTCCCTGTAAAAGAGATGGATATCAAAGTTAGCGGAGTATCAAATGTAAATGTTAATGTAACTGAAACCATCTCTGTTGAGGTTAGTGGAGGTTCAAATATTCGATATAAAGGAGATCCTCAAATTAAAAAGGTAGATATCAGCTCAATATCAACTTTTAAGAAGATAAATTAACTCGTTTTATGCTCATTTTACTATCTTTAACAAAAAAATAGATAAAATGAGCTTTAAGAAACTACACCAAAATGCCTTTGTGCTTGATTCCCATTGTGATACGCCTTTAAGATTGATTGAAGGATCTGATTTGGGAAAAAAACTGCACAAAGGCCATTTTGATTATATCAGAATGAAAGAGGGCGGCCTTGATGCCGTTTTTTTTGCAATTTATACATCCGGAAAGCTTGAGCCTGATGCTGCCACCAGAAGGGCGTTGCAGCTTATAGCCGGTGTTTATGATTCAGTTGAGGCCAACTCCAACAAAGTAGCCATTGCATTGGATGCCGAAGAGGCACTAATGAACAGAGAGAACGGACTTTTGTCAATTTTTCTTGGAATGGAAAATGGAGCCCCAATTCAGAAAGATCTGGGTCTTCTCAGACTTTTCTATGATATGGGAATCAGATATTTGACTCTCTGTCACTCTGCCAATAATGAAATTTGTGACTCATGTGCTCCAAAGGAGAAAAAATGGAATGGTTTGAGTCCGTTTGGAATAGAGGTAATAAAAGAGATGAACCGTCTGGGGATGCTAATTGATGTATCTCATATATCAGATGAAGCATTTTACGATGTACTCAAACATTCAGACCAACCTGTTGTAGCAACTCACTCTTGTTGCAGGGCAATTGCTAATCATCCCAGAAACCTTACAGATCAAATGATTATTGATCTTGCTGCAAAGGGTGGAGTAGTACAAATTAACTTTTATCCTCCGTTTTTAAATAGCGAATATGCCGAAAAATTCTGGCCACTTTGCGACGAGTTTGAAGCGGCTGAGGAGCTGTATAAACAGGATCCTGTTAAACATGAGGCATTATATAATCAGGCAACCGAAAAGATGTTTGCAATAGAAAGGCCATCATACAAAGAGGTTGTAGACCATATTGATCATGTTGTTAAGTTGGTGGGTACGGACCATGTTGGCTTAGGTTCTGATTTTGATGGAATTGAGGTCACACCTGAGGGTCTTGAAGGTGTAGATAAATTACCTGTTATAACAAAAGAGCTTAAATCAAGAGGATATTCAGACGAAGATATTGTTAAGATTCTGGGAGGAAATTTCTTAAGATTACTTTAATACAGCACTTTATGGCAAAGATAGCTTTGATTACCGGTGCCACTTCAGGAATTGGAAGGGCAATTTCCCTTATAATGGCAAAAGAGGGATATGACATAATAGCAACAGGCCGCAGAGCTTCTCTTCTCTCTGATCTGTCAAAAGAACTGGAGGCTAAGTTTAAAGTGAGAGTACTTCCTCTTAGTTTTGATGTCAGAGATGCCTCTCAGGTTGAGCACTATCTGGGTAAATTATCCGAAAAATGGTCAGATATTTCGCTTCTGGTAAACAATGCCGGCCTTGCGGTAGGGCTTAACCCGGTCAATTCAGGTGTTGTTGATGACTGGGAGAGGATGGTTGATACCAACATCAAGGGTTTGCTCTATGTCTCCAGAATAGTATCCAACTTTATGATAAAAAGGGGAGGAGGGCACATTATCAATATTGGTTCAATTGCAGGAAAAGGTGTCTATCCGAGTGGAAATGTTTATTGTGCTACAAAATATGCAGTTGATGCCCTTTCAAAAGGTATGATGATGGATCTTTACACCCACAACATCAGAGTATCTCAGGTTTGTCCCGGTGCCGCAGAGACTGAATTCTCTCAGGTAAGGTTCAAGGGTGATATTGATAAGGCCGCTGATGTTTACAAAGGTTTTATACCACTTTCAGCAGATGATATTGCAGATGTAGTCAGGTACGTAGCACTTGCTCCACCTCATGTTAATATCTCCGATGTGGTGATTATGCCAACTGCTCAGGCTTCTGTCTCTCTTATTAACAGAAAATTGTGATTTAATCAAGCCAACCGGCAGATTTCATAATATCTTCCAGTTTACTTGCAGTTTGTTCTCTGTCTCTGTCATTTCTATTTGAAAAGAAGAGATAGAGAATTTTCTTTTCCGGATATCTACCCGCAAATATCTGAAAACCACCGTTATCACCTGTGTGATAAACCTTAACCGGAAAGCCCGGCCTTTTTTCAATAAACCATCCGTAACCATATGAGTTATATGGCATATCGGCAATATCAATCTTAGGTGAATGAGCTTCCAGTTTTGACTGCTCCGAAATCAGAACATTATTTCTCAAAGCCAGTTCCCATTTGGCAAATTCTGTTACAGATGTGTATAGTCCCCCGTCAGCCTTGGTTGCAAAAAATGACTCCTCCAGGTAATCATATTCGTTAAAAATACTGCTGGTTTTATCTTGAAGATATCCGTGAGCCATTCTCGGAATCTCTTTGCCGGACTCAAAATATGTAGCTTCACCCATTGATGCCTTATCAAAAATTTTCTCTCTCATAAAGTCATCAAACGACATTCCGGAACTTCTCTCTACAATTGTGTACATAAGCTGAAATGTTGGATTCATATATTCGTATGAAGTTCCTGGCTCAAAGTTGAGTTTTTCCAATGTTGAAATATAGGCATATGACTGAGTATCAATTGCTGTCGTAACAAAGAACCTATTGCTTCTGTCTCTTGAATCTGGTATTCCTGAGGTATGGGAGAGAAGATGCCTGAGAGTGATTTTCTCCATAAGCGGAGATTTAAATTCGGGAAACCATTTTTTAACATTGTCATCTAAAGAGAGTTTTCCCTCCTCTGCAAGCATCATTAGTGCAACAGCAGAAAACTGTTTTGATACAGAGGCAATATTAAAAAAGGTATTGTGGTCAATCATTGCTTTTGTATTCATATCAGCAATTCCATATCCTTTTTGAAAAAGAATATCGTCTCCTTTAAGGATCAGTACCGCAGCCCCTGGTTCACCGGCAGGGTAGAGAGATGTAAAGAGAGAGTCAATATCCGACATCGCTTTTTTTTGTGAGTCGTTTGAACTTTTGCAGGAAAAAACCATAACCAATGCAATAATTAAGTAGTAAAAATTTCTCATAATATTTTAATTCTTAAGAAATTGAGTGCTTCAGACGAGAACCTTGTAATATTTCTTGTTCTGTCACCGGTAAAGACCTTGTAATTTGAATCAATACCAAAATCTCCGGCTGCAGAAACCCACACGCTTCCAACCGGCTTTATATCTGTTCCTCCGCCTGGCCCGGCAATGCCTGTTGTTGCTATAGCATAATCGGCATTATACAGCTCTTTTACCCCTATTGCCATCTCTTCGGCACACTCCCTGCTAACTGCACCAAACTTTTCTAGTGTCTCGCTTCTAACCTTCAGGAGATTTATCTTAGATTCGTTTGAGTATGTAATAACACCGCCGCTGATGATTTCTGATGAGCCGGGTATTGAAACCAATCTTGACATAATTGTTCCTCCGGTACAGGATTCTGCAATAGCCAATCGTTTCCCTTTGCTTTTTAAAGTGTTAATAATAAGTGTTTCAAGAGTATCTTCCCCCTCACCATAGACCAAAGAACCCAATATACTTTTTAGTTCAGAGAGATACCTCTCTACAATCTCAATAGAGCTTTCTCTCTCCCTGTTGTAAATAGACAGCCTCAATCTTATACCTATAGATGGATTAGGCAGGTATGCAAGTTTAACATCATTATCGAGATTATCTTCAAATGCCTCCAGCATTTTAGCAAGTGATGCCTCAGCAATTCCATAAGTAACAACAGTTTTATGATGGATGTAACCGGGTGATAATTTTTTTGAAATCAGATCATTAACAGAGGGCATCATCCCCTCCATTTCGTATGGTACTCCAGGGAGTGAAACTAGCAATTTTTTGCTCTCTTCACCTATTTCAAATACCATTCCCGGTGCAGTGCCCATTTTGTTTGGAATAACTATGCAATTGTTTGGAACCAGAGCCTGATCACGATTAAGATCTGATACCTCTAATCCTCTTTTGCTACATATCATTTTAATGAACTCCAATTGTTCATCATGATAATAAAAAGATTGTGAATTAGTTAAAACAGAGAGTGCTTTTTTTGTAATATCGTCTTTGGTGGGGCCGAGACCTCCTGTAACAACTACAAGATCGTTCTCGTTGATGCAAATTCGTAATGTTTTTAGAATGTCATCGAAGTTGTCGCCTATTGATATTTTTGTAGTAACTCTCACTCCGTCTCTATTTAACTCCCGCGAGATGTAAGCCGAGTTTGTGTCAACTATTTGGCCTATAAGAATTTCGTCACCAATTGTGCAAATTGCTGCATTTATCATACATCACCCTTTTTTGAGAGGTATTTCAGTATCTTCTTTACAAATGCAGGGCCGTTATAAATGAATCCGGTATAAATCTGAACCAGAGAAGCTCCGGCATGAAGCATCTCGTGAGCCTGAGCTGGAGTCATTATTCCCCCAACTGCAATTATTGGAAGCTGACCTTTGGTCTTCTGACTTATATAAGTGACCATTTCAAGACTCTTTTTGTAGAGGGGAGCACCGCTTAGGCCTCCCTCACCAATGAAGTTAACCCTATTTTCCATAGTCACCAGGTTTTCCCTCGATTTTGTTGTATTCGTTGCAACAATTCCATCCATTCCTGATATTAGAATCAGTTCAATAATTTCGTCAAGTTGCTCATTGTCAAGATCAGGAGAGACCTTTAGTAGAATGGGGCGATATTCGTCGTAATATTTTCTTAAAGCAGTTAGTCTGTCAACAATTTCAGAAAGAGAGTTAATATCCTGAAGTTTGGTTATACCTTTCACGTTAGGGCATGAAACATTGACTACAAAATAGTCTACAAAATCGTATAACTGCGCAAATGTCTTTTCATAGTCAAGGGGAGCAGCCTCGTTGGGGGAGGCAGTACTTTTAATAATATTGGCACCGATAATAACTTTTGGTTTTCTCTCTCTAAGGTTGGTAACCAGATGTTTGACTCCTTTGTTGTTAATTCCCATTCTGTTAATGATGGCTTTGTCATCAACCAACCGAAAACATCTTGGTTTTGGATTTCCCACCTGTTCTGAGGGTGTTACAGAGCCGACCTCAATAAAACCAAAGCCGAAATTGGACATTTCGTTATAAATCTCTCCATTTTTGTCAAATCCTGCAGCCATCCCTATAGGATTGGGAAACTTAATACCCATAACCTCCCTTTCAAGCTTTGGATTCCTGTATTTATAAAATAATCTTATAACAAAAGATGATAAAGGGATATATCTTAAAATTATCAGCAGCCTCACAATAATGTTGTGAGCTGTCTCTGGTGAAAAAGAAAAAAGGATTGGTTTGAGTATTTTAAACATCAATGGAGAATTTGGCCAAAGATAGTAATTAAAATTAGTTGCTATTCCTTGCCAGGGGTGTATTCTGTAAAAGTACCGTCAGAATAAATCATTATTATCTTTTTTAGGTTCTTTTTTTCTGCGTGAATGGCTTGATTGAAGTCGTTTATTGAATTCTCAGAGAGTTCAGGTTGAGTTAAATCAGGCTTAAAGTTTTGATTAGATGATACTTCAATTGCGTTTTCAGAATAACTATGATTTACAGATTCTGGTTCGTTGCTGAAAAATCTGGCCTCTTTTGGATATAAAGGACCCTCAGACGAAGTAAGAGGGGCAGAGGAGCTCTCTTTATAAATTTTCCCTTTGCCGGTGAGTAACCAGTCTGCATTGAGTGATGGAAACTTTACAATAATTTTCTGTATAAAATCAAACCCAGGTTTATTTCTGCCGGATAATATATGTGACAGACCTGATCGTTGTATGCCAAGAATATCTGCAAGACGCGAAGGAGTGAGCTGCTCTAGCTCTAAAAATCTCTGTAAACGATCTTTCATAATTGTAAACATTAGTTTCACAAATGTAAGCAAAATTATATTTACATATGTAACATCATGTATGTTCACATTTGTGAAATGTTACAGTCAGAAATACTTGCAGCAAAGGCTGTCTATTAGAGCATAAACATGGTTTTGAATACTTAGTTTAACCTTTAAAATCTATAATTGAGATAAGCACTCTAAAGTATTGGGTTACAAACACAAAGCAGCTAACAATATGAATAAATTGCCACCTTTTACTGTTTTTTGAATGTTTTGCTAAAAATATAGCTATATTTTACTTCAATCAAATAATGTTAAAACACTGGGTATAAGATATATAAAAGAGTACAAAGTTACAATTAACATAAGTTACAAATGTAATACAAGTCCTTTAGATAAATTGCACTTTATTGAGAGTACTAGTTTACATTACGACAATTAATAATTTAGAAATGTAAATTACATATGTAAACAAAATTGCAAATTTCAACGATTTTAATTGTTAGGTATATTTGTATAGTTTTGCAAAAAATAATTGATTGTGGAGCCTGAAATTAAGATTGACCAATTCAACTATATTCTGCCTGATGAGAAAATTGCCAAATACCCTTCTGAGCAAAGAGATCACTCCAGGATTTTAATATTTAAAAACAAAACCATCTCTGACAGCAAATTTTTAAATCTCCCGGAGTTGCTCCCCTCTTCCTCTTTGATGATTTTTAACAATACCAAGGTGGTGCCGGCACGTTTAATATTTAAAAAGCTGACCGGAGCGCATATTGAGATATTTTGCCTTGAACCACATTTACCATCTGAATACAATAAATCATTTTCATCTATCGGCTCTTGCAGTTGGATTGCTGTTGTCGGCAATATTAAACGATGGAAAGAGGGGTTGATATATTTTGACACCTGTGGTAATGCAACTCTTGATAGTATTGAGCTAAAAGCTGAATTATCTGGTAATAAAGATGATAAATCAATTGTGACTTTCACATGGAGTGGAGATTATACCTTTTCTCAGATAATGGATCTGTGCGGTAAGGTTCCAATACCGCCCTATTTAAGAAGAGACTCGCAAGAATGTGATATTGAGAGATATCAAACTACTTATGCAAAAGAGAAGGGATCGGTTGCAGCTCCAACTGCAGGTTTGCACTTTACAAAAGAAATACTCGACAAAATTGTTGAGCTTGGAGTTGAGAAAGAAGAAGTTTGCCTTCATGTTGGAGCAGGCACATTTATTCCTGTGAAAACCAAATATATAAAGGATCATAAAATGCATGCGGAGCCATTTTCAGTTACTCTATCCCTATTAAAAAAGGTTAGAGATGCCCATGTTAATGGAAAATGGATTATATCTGTGGGAACGACATCAGTTAGAACACTTGAAAGTTTATATTATCTAGGTGTTCAATGTATTGAACTTGGAAACCCAGGAGATGTAACTCAATGGGAGCCGTATAATTCTAATTGCAAGCCCTCTGTCAAGGATTCACTTAGTGCATTGATCAAGTGGATGGAGAGCGAAAAGAGAGATACTTTAGAGAGACGTACAGAGATTATCATTGTCCCTGGATTTGAGTTTAAATTGTGTAACGTATTGATAACAAATTTTCATCAGCCCCAAAGTACGTTGCTTTTGCTCATTTCTGCTTTTGTGGGAGATGAGTGGAGGAACATATACAAATATGCGCTTGAAAATAGTTTTAGGTTTTTGAGCTACGGTGATAGCTCAATATTATTCGGCCGAGAGCCCCATATTAATGTAAATTAGTATTTTATGAGCCCAGTTGGAAAGCATCGGGCCTGAATTCATAAGATTGGGAGCTACATTTAAGAGTTGCTGACTTGCCATATTAAGGTAAAATTCGTCAGATGTTATACCATACATTGTGAGTAAGTTTCCTGCCATCACAGAATTTGCCGATGGCCTCATAAAGTCAATATTAGACTCTCTTTTAAAAGTAACTGTGTGGACGGGTGTTCCTATTTCAGATTTACTGAACATGCCGTTCCCGGGCTTAAAAAACCTCTCTGTTGTCATCTCTAAATATCTTTTGGCAACATGAAAGTATTCATCTTCTCCCTTCATCTGAAACAGCTCAAGTGATGCTTCAATAAAATGAGCATAATCAGACAGATATCCTGGAAGATAGCTTTGAGAACGGCAAGTATACCTAAACAACCTTGAATCCTCTTTGCTGATATTGTTGTATATAATAAACTCAAAATTTGCAACAGCTTTTTGGTAAAGCATTGGATCTGAAAGGTATCGCGAAGCAATAGTCAAGGCTTTTACACACATTGAATTAGACGCTGTAATGCACCTTTCGTCTTTAAAATATGACCTATGTTCTGCCCGTCTCAATCTTAATTTTTTAATTTCATCAAGGGTAATAACATTCAGTGTATCAATTCCTCTGACAGGTAATTGTCTTTTTTTGGGATCGGCGTCAATATCTAATCCAATAGCATCTGCAACCTCTTGGTATCGATCAGGTAAGAGGATTTTAAGTTCATTTATAGAATAGTGATAATACACTGACTCTTTAATATCTCCCAATAGAGTGGTACTGTTATAATAGCCTCCTTTGCCGTTACTCAATTCATTTTGAATAAATTCCGAGATTAGCAGAGCTGTTTTTTTGTATGAATCTTTTTTGTAATAATCATAAGCAAGCGAATAAAGCGCAAGAAACTGGCTGTTCTCTTCAAGAGTCTTTTCAAACAGTGGCTGAAGGCAGGTATAGTCAACTGCCTGCCTGAAAAAACCTCCGTCAATAACGTCAAAAAGCGGGGAGTATTGAAAGTGATCGAGCAGATTTTCAACTCTTTCTGAAATCTCATCATCAGGGAATGTTTTTAAATACTCAATGAGTGTGAAAAGGCTGACCGGGCTTGGAGTGAAAGGTTTAAATCTCGATAAGAAATCTGTTTGAAAAATTGAATTAAACCATGTTTTTAAATACAGATTGAAAAACACGGAATCAATTTTCGGTTTTTTTTCAGTCTTTTGAGCAATACCCAGGTTAATTACCCTCTTGGAGAGCTCTTCTGACATTTGAAAAAGTTTTTCTCGCTTCTCTGACTTGGCCAGCAATACCCTTTTTGCCAACTCCTTAAAATGTTCAGGATCACAATTTGAGAAGGCAATCAGCGGTCTTCTGTTTGGCATTATAAACATATTTACCGGCCCGTAAGTGAAATCCTGATTTAACAAAAGAAGATCCAATGCAAGGAGAAATGACTCGGGATTCTCTTCTTTGTCTTCAATCAAACATACAAAATTTTCATTCAACAATGAGATTATCTCCGGGTCATTAAAGAGTTTCGAGGTGCTCTCTCTTAAGGTAATGTTGCTAAAATATCCGATATGTAGAAATATGAGCTTATCCTCTTCCAATGCGTAATGCAGAAGTTCATTATCAAGTGAAAAATTCCATTTTATCCCTTCTTCACTAAACATTTTAAGGTATGGAGAGCAACTTTTGAACATTTATTATATATTTTTGCTAAACTAAAGCTTGACCTAATATGAAAAAAAGAACAATAATCGATTTGTTCGAGGAATCTGTTGAGAAATACTCTAACAAAACTTTGCTGCTTGAAAAAATAGCAGACAAGTATCTACCAACCACTTATTCACAGACAAAGCTAATGGCAGAACAATTTGGTGCCGGCCTTTGTTCACTGGGTTTTCAAAAAAACAACCATGCTTCAATTATGTCTGAAGGCAGAAACTGGTGGATTATCGGTGAATTGGGAATATTTTACGCAGGGGGAATAAATGTCCCCGTTTCAATCAAGTTGGAAGAGAGTTCTGACTTGTTATTCAGATTCATGCATGCCGAAGTTGATACAATTCTTGTCTCGGAAAGGCAACTCAAAAAATTAAGACCCATAAAAGATCAGCTTAAAGATCTTAAGAGAGTAATTGTATTTGATAAACTTGAATCATATGAGCCGGGGGAGATATTTGTGGGGGATTTAATTGAGGCCGGAAAGGAGTACCTAAAAAATAATAGAGAGTCCTTCCTCTCAATTGCCCGCTCTTTAAATAATGATGACTATGCCACAATAACCTATACTTCAGGAACTACAGCAGACCCTAAAGGAGTAATTCTTACACATAGAAATTACACTGCAAATGTAGAGCAGGCACTTTCCTGTATGTCTATACCTACTGAGAAAAGAATGCTCATTATTCTTCCTCTTGACCACTGCTTTGCTCATGTAGTAGGGTTTTACATTATGATAGCCACAGGTTCTATTGTGGCGACTGTACAGGTGGGAAAAACCGGTCTGGATACCTTAAAGAATATCCCGATAAATATCAATGAGGTAAAGCCTAACATTCTGCTCTCTGTTCCTGCGCTTGCAAAGAGCTTCAGAAAAAACATCGAGAACTCGGTTAAGTCCAAAGGAAAGGTTGCTGAGGCTCTCTTTAACCTTGGACTAAAGACGGCTTATGCTTACAATAAGGAGGGGTGGAATAGGGGAAGTGGTCTCTCTTTTGCCCTATATCCACTTGTTAAACTATTCGATAAAATACTCTTTTCCAAAGTAAAAGGTGCGATGGGAGGTGAACTTGATTTCTTTGTAGGGGGAGGAGCACTACTGGACATTGAGATGCAACAGTTTTACTATGCATTGGGAATGCCTATGTTCCAGGGATATGGCCTCTCTGAAGCAACCCCTGTTATCTCAACGAACACCCCGTTAAAACATAAACTGGGCTCTTCAGGTATTCTTGTTAAGCCGATGGAAATTAAAATTCTTGATACAGATGGAGCGGAGCTTCCATTAGGAGAAGCCGGAGAAATTGTCATTAAGGGAGAGAATGTTATGGCTGGTTACTGGAAAAACCCCAAATCTACAAAGGAGACAATAAAAGATGGATGGCTTTACACCGGTGACTTGGGCTATTTGGACAAAGATGGATTTCTTTATGTAAAGGGCAGATTTAAATCATTACTGATATCCAGTGACGGAGAAAAATTTTCACCTGAAGGTATTGAGGAGACACTTATGGGAAATTCCAAGCTTATTCAACAGATAATGTTGCACAACAACCAATGTCCCTATACAATTGCAGTAATTGTTGCCGACAGAAGCAAACTTAATGGAAGGGAGCTGGTAGAAGCAATTGGGGGAGAGCTTGATAAGTACAAAGGCAGGGGAGAGTATGCAGGGCAATTCCCGGAAAGATGGCTCCCATCTACTTTTGTATTGGCCGACGAACCATTTACAGAGCAGAACAGAATGATAAACTCTACAATGAAGATGGTAAGGTCCAAGGTAGAAGAAGTTTACAAAGATAGAATTGCTTACGCCTATACTCCGGAAGGGAAAAACATATTCAATAAATATAATATTGGACAGAATGAATAAAGCCAGACTGCTTATTACAATCATCCTGGCAGCAGCCGGCATTTTTGTGACAATCGGAGATACACATTTGCCCTCAGCAAAAGGGGTTGATTATGACGGATTTTCGGCAGTAAGGGCTTCAAAAGAGATCGAAATCATCTCATCTGAGCCTCACTCAATCTATCATCCCCTGGAGAGGGCAAAGGTTAAAGAATACCTTGCCTCCAGATTGGAGGATATGGGTGTAAGTTATGAGATTTTCGATTACGACTCACTTCAGGACAAAAGGGGATATGTATTTAACATTTCCAACATTTATTCTGTAACTGAACCTGTAAATAAAAAAGCAGGTTCATATATTTTGCTGATTGCACACTATGATTCAAGCCCGGCAAAAAAGGTTAAAGGAGAGAAGGTACTCTCCTATGGTGCTGCTGATGACGGCTATGGTGTAGCAACAATAATTGAAATACTCAGAAATGTGCTAAAGACAAGAGCCGAATGGAGTCAAGGGATAAAGGTTCTGTTTACCGACTCTGAAGAGTATGGCCTTTATGGAATTAAAAAAGCATTGGATTACCAACGCGATATTTTTGAAGATGTAGGACTGGTAATAAACATTGAGGCAAGAGGGGTTAAAGGACCTGCTATTCTTTTTGAAACCACTTCAGGTAACAGCAGATTAATAGAGCTTTACAAAAATTCTCCAAGACCCTATGCATACTCTATTACCAGTGCTGTTTACAACATTCTTCCAAATTCCACCGATTTTACACTTTTAAAGGATACTTTACCTGGCCTCAATTTCTCTGTAGTTGATAATCTCAACTACTACCATACAAATCTTGACAACTTCGATAATATCTCTTTAAAATCAATTCAGCATTACGGTGATCAGATTTTACCTTTGGTTTCAACTTTCCTTACAGACCAGAAGTACTCAGATAACAACAGTTTAAGATCAAATGAAAATTGTGTCTATTTCACAATACCGTTTTTGGGACTTTTCTCCTTCTCGCAATCTATGTATCTGATTATAAAGATTATTACCTCGTTAGTTTTTCTTTTGCTACTGATGGCATACCTTAAGCAGAGCAGAATTTCCTTTAAGAGTATCGGGCTGATAATGATTTTGAACCTTTTTATTATTGCAGTAGCATCTGCCGCAGGTTACCTTGTTGCCAGCATATCAGCAAAGGCAAACGGGTTACCATACAGAGTAATAAATCTTGCCTATGTCGAATATGAATTTGTATTTACTTTTGCTACATTGTTGTTATTCACTGTTTTATACACAATTACATACATCATAATAATTAGAAGGAGAAAAATCTCCAGCCTCAATTTCATCGCATCCGGCAATATTCTGATGCTGACTCTCTCATTTGTATCCTATTTTAAAATTGGGGACAGTATAATCATCTTTATTCCCTCGTTTATCGCAGTTGTGATGTTTCTTCTCAATATTTTTAATTATTCAAAGTACCTTAATATTTTTGGGGTGATACTTCTCTTAATGTTCGTGTCTCCAATTATTTATTCGTTGTCAGTCACCCTTGCAATCGGCTCATTATTTGTCGTTACCGCATTATGGGGTCTTTACCTTTGGTTACTTTTACCTTTAACTGATCGCTTTGTGAGAAGGAATGTGTAATTATTTTATAATTTTGCGCTTTTAATAAAATAACCTATGGTTATAGATAAATTCAAGGAAATCAGACCATATATAGGTGATGAAGAGGCCCCTGCACTCAAAAGAATAGCTTCGCACCCTTTGTTGAAAAATATTTCAACTTATCTTTTTCCTGGCAAAGACCACGAAGAGTTCAGAGCTTTCATCTCTTCTCTAACCTGTGTTGATGAGTTTCAGGGAAAAGTAATGCTTGCTGCAATTAAAAAAATCATCAAAGACACAGCAAAGGATTTGTCATACTCAGGGCTTGATAAGCTTAAGGATGATAAAAAACATCTTCTGATATCTAACCATAGAGATATCTTGCTTGATTCCGCATTAATTCAGATGATTTTTTTTCTGAACAATATGCAGACATCAGAGATGGCTGTAGGAGATAATTTAGTTACCGACCCGTTTATTGAAGACATTGCTAGGTCTAATAAGATGATAAAGGTCATCAGGAGCAGCAATCCTCGCAAATTATATACTTCGTCACTGCTTTTGTCTGAATTTATCAGAGAGAGAATAACATCACAAGCTTCATCTGTTTGGATAGCTCAAAGAAACGGCCGTACAAAAGACGGAGTTGATATGACCGAACAGGGATTGCTCAAAATGCTTGATATGAGTAGTTCCGGTGATTTTACCAATGATTTTGATCTTCTCTCCATTGTACCTGTATCTATCTCTTATGAGTATGAACCGTGTGATTTTTTAAAGGCAAAAGAGCTCTATATCAGCAGAAGAACACGTTATGTAAAATCTCCCGGAGAGGATTTAAACAGCATTTTAACAGGAATAATGCAGTTTAAGGGTAATATCCATATTGATTACAGAGAACCTCTTTCACGCACAGACTTAGAAAATTGTGCTCAATTCGCAAAAAATGAAAGATTCAAGGCTCTGGCAGAGATTATTGATAAAAGAATCAATGAGGGTTATCACATCTGGAATACTAACAGAATAGCCTACGATATTTTACACTCATCAAACAAATTTTCTACTCATTATACGTCTGAGGAGCGAAAGTCATTCGAAGAATATTGTGACTTTAAAATATCAAGTTTCGAAGGTGACATTTCAGAGATAAGAGAGATATTTCTTTCAATTTATTCAAATCCACTTGGCATAGTCGAGTAATTCAAGCTCTTTTAGACATATATTCATATGAGTCAGTGTAACAAATAGATAAGCTCTATTATGTCTGTTTGTAACATATGTGTTACATGGTATAACATCTATGTTATTATTGCACAAGATCAATTTATTAGTAATTATTACTTACTGTTATGGCTTATCCGTGTTCACTATTGTTAAATATTTAATAAGTTACAAATTAGAACACAATACTTTCAGTTGTGTATATATTTAGTTGTTTTAAGGTAATTAAATTATTATTTTTGCCTTGATATTCCCACATTTTTGAAATATAATCACACAATCTATGAATAAGTTAGTTTCTTTACCGGAAGTAGTTGAAAAACTGAAAGATGGAATGACAATTATGGTAGGAGGATTTCTAAATTACGGGGCTCCTCTCACCATTTTGAATACCATTGCTGAATCGGGGGTTAAAAATATAACTTTAATTTGCAACGATGCCGGTTTTATAGATAAAGGCGTTGGGAAGATAATCGCTAATGGTCAGGTAAAAAAGCTCATTACTTCATACGTAGGCTCAAATCCATCTGCAATTGATCAAATGAATAATTCAGAGATGGAGGTTGAATTTTCTCCACAGGGAACGCTAATAGAGCGAATAAGAGCCGCAGGCGCCGGGCTTGGAGGGGTTCTTACTCCAACCGGATTGGGTACATTGGTTGAAAATGGGAAACAGATTATAACTGTTGATTCAAAAAAATACTTACTTGAGACACCTTTAAAGGCAGATATGTCATTAGTAGGAGCCTCAATAAGTGATCATGAAGGAAATCTTCACTACAAGGGAACAACCCGCAATTTCAACCCATTGGTTGCCATGGCAGCAGATATTGTAATTGCAGAGGCAGAAGAGATTGTTGAAACCGGCCAACTGAGTCCTGATATTATACACACTCCTGCAATTCTGGTAGATTTTATTTACAAAAAATAGTTTTATTATGTCTCAAAAAGCGATGATAAGGGTTCGAATGAGCTCCCATGATGCTCATTACGGCGGAAATCTGGTAGATGGAGCCAAGATGTTGCAGTTATTCGGTGATGTTGCAACTGAATTGTTAATCGACTATGACGGTGACGAAGGTCTCTTCAGGGCTTATGACAATGTTGAATTTTTAGCACCGGTATATGCCGGCGATTATATCGAGGCAACTGGAGAGATTGTCTCTGCCGGAGGCAGCTCGAGAAAAATGAACTTCGTTGCAAAGAAGGTTATAATCCCAAGGCCGGATATTTCAGCTTCGGCAGCTGATATTCTTGAAGAGCCGATAATTGTTTGCAAAGCAAGCGGAACATGTGTTACTCCTAAGGATTGTCAAAGAAAAAAGAGATAAATTATGGAAAAGCTAATTATTACAGCTGCTATATGCGGTGCGGAAGTATTAAAAGAGCATAACCCGGCGGTTCCCTACACTGTAGAGGAGTGCGTTAGGGAGGCAAAATCTGCATATGATGCAGGAGCAAGCATTATCCACCTTCACGTAAGGTATGATGACGGAACACCTACTCAGGACAAAAACAGGTTCAAGGAGGTGATGGATGCTATTTACAAAGTTTGTCCCGATGTAATTATTCAGCCTTCAACAGGTGGTGCAGTTGGAATGTCAAATGACGAGAGGCTGCAGCCTACCGAACTAAACCCTGAACTTGCCACACTTGACTGTGGAACTCTTAATTTCGGCGGAGATGAGGTATTCATGAATACAGAAAATACAATAAAGTACTTTGCCGAAAGGATGAATGAGAGAGGCATTAAGCCCGAACTTGAGGTATTCGACAAAAGTATGATAGATATGGCTTTGAGGCTTCACAAAAAAGGGTACATTAAAGAACCAATGCACTTTGACTTTGTGATGGGAGTAAATGGAGGTATAACAGGAGAATTGAGAGATTTTGTGTTTTTAAGAGGAAGTATTCCTGCAGAAGCAACATATACCGTTGCCGGAGTAGGCAGATTTGAATTTCCGCTTGCTACTGCCGCAATTATTGACGGTGGGCATGTAAGGGTAGGATTCGAAGATAATGTTTTTGTTTCCAAAGGTGTGTTGGCAAAGTCCAACGGAGAACTCGTCCAAAAGGTGGTAAGAATCGCCAAAGAGTTTGGCAGAGAGATAGCCACTCCCGATGAGGCAAGAAAGATCCTCGGAATGAAACCAAGACAATAACCAAATAAAGTCATTATTAACATTTAATCTAAACTCAGGATGAAAAAGGGAAACAAGTACGGTATCCACAGAGTGATAGAACCACTAGGCGTTCTTCCTCAACCGGCAAACAAAATTGACAACAACATGGACGAAATTTACGACAACGAAATTTTGATCGATGTTCAAACTCTTAATATCGACTCTGCAAGCTTTACTCAGATAGAGGAGCAGGCCGGAGGCGATAAAGAGAAAATTGCGCAGATAATGCTTGATATTGTTGCCAAACAGGGAAAACACAGAAATCCTGTAACCGGTTCCGGAGGTATGCTTCTTGGAACAGTTGAAAAGATAGGAGATGCCCTGAAAGGTAAAACAGACCTCAAGGTGGGAGATAAAATTGCCACACTGGTCTCTCTTTCACTCACCCCTTTGAGGATTGATAAAATTAAAGAGATAAGACCGGATATTGATCAGGTTGACATCAACGGAAAGGCAATTCTTTTTGAAAGCGGAATTTACGCTAAAATACCAAAGGATATGCCTGAAACACTTGCACTTTCAGCATTGGATGTAGCAGGAGCTCCTGCACAAACTGCAAAGCTTGTTAAACCGGGAGATACCGTTCTGATTATCGGAGCAGGTGGAAAATCAGGTATGCTTTGCTGCTATGAGGCAAAGAAACGCGCAGGCGTAACTGGTACTGTAATTGGCCTTTGCCACAGTGAGAAGAGTACAAAGAGGCTTCAGGAGCTGAATCTTTGTGACTATGTATTCGCAGCTGATGCTACTCAGCCGGTTCCGATTCTCGAAAAACTGGAAGAGATTACAAAAGGTCAATTGTGCGATGTTACAATCAATAACGTAAACATTACCGATACCGAAATGATAAGCATACTTGCAACAAAAGATAATGGAATCGTCTATTTCTTCTCTATGGCCACAAGCTTTACCAAAGCAGCTCTTGGTGCAGAAGGTGTTGGTAAAGACGTAAACATGATCGTTGGTAACGGTTACACAAAAGGTCACGCCGAAATTACTCTTCAAATATTGAGAGAATCAGAGGTTTTAAGAAAAGTATTCACAGAGTTGTACGCTTAATTGATTTAAAGAGAAGATGAAAAAGGGATGCAGATACGGAACCCACAGGGTTTTGTCTCCGGCAGGCACTTTACCACAGCCGGCACAAAGACTTGATAACACAATGGAGGTTTATGATAACGAGGTTCTTATTGATGTAAGTACATTAAATGTTGACTCGGCCTCTTACACCCAGATCAAGCAGGCTTGTGGAAAAGATGCCGAAAAGATGAAACAGATGATTCTTTCTATAGTGGAGGAGAGGGGCAAACTTCAGAACCCGGTTACAGGGTCTGGTGGTATGCTTATAGGTACAGTAAAAAAAATAGGGGAGAATTTTCCAAAGAACAAACTTAAGGTTGGAGATAAAATTGCAACACTTGTATCTCTTTCATTAACCCCTTTAAAGATAAAAGCGATAAAAAAACTTGTTCCGGAATCGGACCAGGTAGATGTTGAGGCAGAGGCTATTCTCTTTGAGAGTGGCCTCTTTGCCACTTTACCGGACGATATTCCTGAAAAACTGGCACTTGCAGCACTTGATGTAGCCGGAGCCCCGGCTCAGGTTGACAGGCTTGTAACCGAAGGAGATATTGTTTGTATAATCGGAGGCGGCGGAAAATCAGGTATTTTATGTTGCTACCAGGCAATGCAAAATTCAGGACCATCCGGAAAGGTTATCGTTGTTGAGTTTTCAAAAGAGAACGCCAAAAGGATAGCTGATTTGAATCTGGCAACAGATATAATTGTTGCCGATGCCACCAACGTAATGGACGTTTATAACAAGGTAATGGAAGTTACCGGAGGAAGAGGTTGTGATGTAACTGTAAACAACGTTAATGTTCCATCAACCGAAATGACCTCAATCCTTATTACCAAAGGGCAGGGACATGTATACTTTTTCTCTATGGCCACCAGTTTTACCAAGGCGGCCCTTGGTGCCGAAGGGGTAGGGAAAGACATTAACCTGATTGTGGGCAACGGATATGCCAAAGGTCACGCAAACCTAACCCTGAATATTATCAGGGAATCAAAAGAGATTAGAGAGCTTTTTGAAAAATTATATGTTTAATCCAATGACTGAGAACAGAAGACTAACAATGTTTCCGGAGGTTTCAGACGAACAGTGGAACGACTGGAAGTGGCAAGTGAAAAACAGAATTGAGACACTTGATCAGCTAAAGAGCTATTTACACCTCACAGAAGAGGAGGAGGAGGGAGTAAAGGAGTCGCTTAAAACATTGAGAATGGCAATTACGCCATACTATTTAAGCCTCATTAATCCTGACAACCCAAATTGTCCGGTAAGGAAACAGGCAATTCCTACAGGCTCCGAAACTCATGTTTCAGCCGCTGATTTGCTTGACCCGCTTCACGAGGACGAGGATTCTCCGGTTCCGGGATTAACACACAGATACCCGGACAGAGTTTTGCTGCTTATAACTGATATGTGCTCGATGTATTGCCGCCATTGTACCAGAAGGAGGTTTGCCGGTCATAAGGATGACGAGACACCGGGAGATAATATTCAAAAAGCAATAGACTACATTGCAAGAACACCACAGGTTAGAGATGTACTCCTTTCCGGAGGAGATGCACTGATGGTATCTGATGCCAAGCTGGAATCTATTATTAAGAGATTAAGGGATATACCACATGTTGAGATTATCAGAATAGGATCAAGGGTTCCTGTTGTATGCCCTCAAAGAATTACAGATAAACTGGTTGATATGCTTAAACAATATCACCCAATCTGGCTTAATACCCACTTTAATCATCCTGATGAAATTACCGCGGAATCTAAAGCAGCATGTGAAAAACTTGCAAATGCAGGAATTCCCCTGGGAAATCAGTCAGTACTCCTGCGAGGAGTCAACGATTGTGTAAATATTATGAAAAGGCTTGTACATAAGCTTGTTATGATTAGAGTAAGACCATATTACATTTATCAGTGCGACCTTTCAATGGGTCTTGAACACTTCAGAACCCCGGTATCAAAAGGAATAGAGATAATTGAGGGTTTAAGAGGACACACATCCGGTTACGCAGTTCCTACCTTTGTAGTTGATGCACCAGGTGGAGGTGGAAAGACTCCTGTAATGCCAACATACATAATTTCACAATCGCCGGGAAGAGTAGTCTTAAGAAATTTTGAGGGGGTCATAACAACATATACCGAGCCTTCTGAATATCACAACAGTTGTGACTGCAAGGATTGTCGTGAAAATGCTAAAGTAGAAGGTGTTGCATCACTTTTACAGGGCCAGAGACTAGCAATCGAACCTGAGGTATTGATGAGGAAAACGAGGTCACATAACAAATAAAATATAATGCCGTTTGTAGAGAAGATCCTGAGCTCCGGAACACTTTCCATCGTGGGTCTTGAGAAAAATACCGGCAAAACCGAGTGTCTGAATTACATTTTAAGAAGATTATCAGGCTATGCCCTTAAAGTTGGGGTAACATCAATTGGTGTAGATGGCGAAAAGGTAGATCAGGTAACACAAAGTTCAAAGCCGGAAATTTTTCTTGGAGAGGGAATTCTATTCTCTACAAGCGAAAAGCATTACAGAGAGAGACAGATCTATTCTGAACTGCTCAGTATTGATGAAACACAAACCTCTCTTGGCAGAATATGTACTGCCAGAGCATTAGGTTACGGTAAAGTACTACTTTCCGGACCATCTCAGACAGCATCTCTCATAACATGGATTAAAAAGTTAAAGGAGGATTACTCTACTGACCTATGTATAATTGATGGAGCTCTTTCAAGGCTCAGTCTTGCATCACCTGCTGTCTCCGAATCTATGATACTTGCTACAGGGGCAGCATTATCATCAAGCATTCCTGAACTTGTAAATAAAACTCATTTTATTACAGAACTTATTAATATTCCTGAAACCGGAAT
>Ga0351906_1110_pt1 | contig 23946 bp, 16 predicted proteins | sample BONcelHT113001E5_FD_206866 | JGI IMG/M metagenome (GOLD analysis project Ga0351906, IMG submission 206866) | Enriched cells from coal bed in the Powder River Basin, Montana, United States - BONCAT cells T11 rep1 HSBNCT.T11.300.1.E5 ... | reverse complement strand
TATTGCAACCGACATACATGACCGCTTCAAGGAAGATCTTGCCGGCAAGGTCGGGAAGAAGGTCGAAAAAGATCTTCAGAAAATAATGGTGTCACTGGAAAAGGCCGAAACCAGACTGCGGACAAGAAGCAAAAAGGCCGCGAAAGGGTTGGTGCAAGCTGAGAAGAGGCTCGCGGGTGTGCAGGAAGCAGGGTTGAAAAAGGTTCGCAAAGCACTTCAAGGGGCACGGCAATCATTGAAAAAGGTTACTTCAAAATCCTGATTTTCAGCGAAATACTATTCTTGATTTCGGTGGTTAACAGTCCGGCCCTGGCTTGATCTTGCCAGACCGAAATCCTGCTCGTTGGGAACTTGCCCGGATCTCAGTTTCTTTGATGTCCGCGCAAGTTCCTGCCAGCCAAGCCTTGCATCTTTCGTTTCTTTAATTTTGACGAGTTCTTCGCTTTTTTCTCCGCCAACTCTATCATGACCTCCTGGCTCCCCCGTCCATCCCGGCCCATGCCTCGGCATTCCGGATGATAATTAACCGAGTTTGCGCCGATCTCTGACGATGGAAAACCCGTTCTCCATCTTGGCCTTTTTCTTCACCTCGGTGGCCAGAGAGGCGAGCTGGGGATATGACTCGATCCGGTAGACCTCGGTGCTTACCATGCCAATGGAGAGGGAAAGGAGGCTGAACTCTTCTTCGACCCCGCGACGGTTTTTTGCCGAGTACCTGCCGGTGTCAAAATCTTCCGGACCATGAAAGTCCGGGAGATGACTCTCGAACTCAGTGATGATCTCCTGGGCTACCTGCAGTGAGTCCTGGGGACGGGTAACTACGATGAAGTCGTCTCCGCCGATGTGGCCGGCAAAATTGAACGACGATGAGGCAAGGCGAGAGAGCACACCGGTAATCATCGCAGCCAGGGATTTTAAAATGTAATCTCCCCGTTCAAAACCGTAATGATCATTGAAAGGTTTGAAATTGTCGATGTCGATATAGGCAACATCGAAATGCATGCTCTGGTTCAGTCTGAGAGATATTTCGCGCTGAATGAAGTCATTACCCGGCAAGCCGGTGAGCGGATTGCTGCCTTTTGCCAGGATGATGTTTCGTTCCATGATTGAATTCAGCAGCAGAGAGATCGGAACGGTCCCATGATATCTGCCCGTGCGTGTGACGCAGATATCGTCGTATTGAAGGGCTGCTTTCCTGGCCTGGATCCGGCGTGACACGTCGTCGATGGAAGTATTTGCCTCGCAGAGAAAAAAGTTTTTCTCCATCACATCGGCAACGGTTTTGTAGGTATTCATGGAATAACCGTACCCATGTTTGCCGATGATATTCTCTTCGAGAAACCTGCTCCTGTGCAGCATGCCGACAACGCTAGAGCCATCCACAACTGGCAGGGATCGAAGTTCCCGGTTGTCGGTGAATCTTCTAAGGGCCGTGATGACTTGATCCTCCGGGGCGATGGGCTCTTTTCGCGAACAAAGATCGCCCATGCAGAATGGTTCTCCGTTGCGGGAAGGTGAATCTTTCGTGTTGAGGGAAAAGAGTGAAGTTCTGCTGGTATCTGCGTTCATCTCCGGCGAGGGACAGCCGAGGAAAAATCCCTGCATATACTGTATCCCCGTGTTCTGCAGCACGGAAAGTTCTTCTTCCCGTTCAATTCCCTCCGCGACCACAGCAATGCCGATGCGATGACAGGCCGTGGCAATGGCGTCTACCAAATTGAACTTGATGGTGGCCCGATCGATACTCGAGATAAAATGGCGGTCGATCTTTACAAAGTCAGGTTCGATGGTGGAAAGCATCTTCAGTCCACCGTACCCTGCGCCAAAGTCATCAATGGCGATTTTGTAACCCTGATGCCGGTACATATCCAGAGATTGCCTGAAAAAGACAAAATTGGAAATCATGCTCTCTTCAGTTACTTCCAGAACAATCCGTTCGCGTGAGATGCCGAAAGTTTGGACGAGACTATCGCAGGTTTCGAGAAATAGAGTATTGTTCATCAGGGTTTCCGGGCAGACGTTCATGAAAAGTAATTCGGATTTCTCGCCCAGGGAAAAAGCATGGGCAATTTTGAGGGCTGTGGAGAGGCAGGCGCTGTCGAGTGCGCCGATACAGCCGGTTTTAAGCGCCCTCAGGAATAACTCCTGTATTTCCCCGAAGGGGTTTTCTTCCCGAAGTCTTGTCAAGGCTTCGTAGCCGAGCACGGAGCCGTTTTCCATGTTGAATATAGGTTGGAAAGCGGTCGTCAGGACGTTGCCGGTAATGATTTTCCGGATGGCTTCCAGGTCTCGGGTGATGCTCAATTCATCGCTATCAAGTTTGGCCGGACTCTCAAGTTTGAGTTTTGCCGCATCATCATTGAATTCCCATTTGATCCGTACCCTGCCGGACATAGAATTTACCTTTGCGATACGGATTCTGCTCCAGGAACCATGCGCATCGTTACTCAGCACATTCCTTTTCCGGGAGTTCAGGGTGAGGGATATGTCATCCTCTGTGCCGACCCGGCGAATTCCACCAGACTTCTGATCATCTCGCCGTCCGGAGTCGGGTCGATGTGGGGGATCTTACTCTGTCCGCCCAATTTACCGCGTACCTCCTTTGACCAGGAGTAGATCAGCCCTTCATCCACGGTAATGACTTCCGGACCATCTATCCTTCCCTGAGAACGGAATGTGGCATAGTCGGCATTCTGAGTGATAAGACTTTTGTCAAGTTGGGCAGCATAAGGGGCACTGTCCCGGATGCTGCCCCCTCGCAGCGCCAGGACCCAGAGATGGCGTCGACCTGCGATGTGCGGCCCGACCAGGAATTCCCGCACTTCGACGCCCGGAATCCGATTCAGCGTCGCAACGGCCTCTTCCACCTCACCCTGGGTTACTTTTTCCTCGAAGCGGTCCAGGAAGCGATCTCTGCCGGTGAATTCGATCCGGAGCGGGTTTCGCGAGACAAAGCGCAGGGTATCACCAATGTGGTACCTCCAGAGGCCGGCACAGGTTGAAAGTATCACCGCGTAGCGACGGTTCAGTTCAATTTCTTCCAGCGGGACAGCGGTCGCATTCGGGCGGGGACTGCCGTTTTCGTCGAGCTCTTCGAACGGCAGGAACTCGAAAAGAACCCCGTAGTAGGGCGTAAAGCGCATCAATTCTTCGCCAAAGACCTGGAAGGCCATGAAGGCCTCGGAAGAGGGGAGCAGTTCGAGGAATGCGGGCTGCCGGGAGCCAAAGAGCCGGTCGAATTCACCGCGGTACGGTTTCATGCTGGTGCCGCCATGGATGATAAGTTCCAGTTGGGGGAACAGCTCCGCTGCGTTTCTTCCGGACATTTCCGTGCAGCGCTTCAGGAGCAGCAGTATCCAGGGCGGTACGCCCGAGATGCCGCGAATGGTGTCGCCGGAAAGGAGGAGTTGGGCCAGATGCTCGATTTTTTCTTCCCAGGGAAGGCTCGAAGTTTTTGCATCCGGGGCAATGAACGGTCGGAGGTAGAGGGGTCGGTTGTTCAGGGTGATGGCACTCATGTCGCCGCTTTTGGCGCCGTTACCCACATCCCGCAGGCTGGTATTCCCTGCCATGTAGAGGAGTTTGCCACCGAAAAGCTTGCTGGACTTGTTTGCGGCCAGGTAGCAGGCCATCAGCTCAAGGGCGGCCCGGCGGTTTTCCGCGAACATCTCCCGGCTGAAGGGAATGAATTTCGTCGGGGCCGTGGTGCCGGAGGTTTCGCAGTAAAAGGGCACCCTGCCGGGCCAGGTGACATTTTCCAGGGTGATACTCAGACGGCCGTTTTCATCCCGGAAGCCAGCCGCGAAGTACTCCTTCCAGAAATCGGCATAGGTTCGCAGGGGGATGTTTTCGCGGTAGCGTCGGTACGCCTGTTCGAAGGGCAACCCAAGGATCCCTTCAAAATCGTGGTCCCTGCCGAAGCGGGTTCGCGCGGCACGGGAGAGGAGCCGGGAAAAAATGGCTCTCTGGCCCAGGTAGGGGTCACGGGCGTAAAAGCTGCTCGAATGTCTGGCTGCGGCTGTCTTGAGGAATATGTTCATTGCGTTGGAATGGTCAGATTACCGCGACGAGCCGCGGTTCGCAGATTTTGTCATACCATTCTTTCAGCAGGGGGTTGTAAGCGCCGTGATGAAAAATCAGGGATGCGTGGGCAACAGCGTCTCCTGCGTCCTGGGAGCTGACGTTCCGCAGAGTCCCCTTTGGAAAGAGAGCGGTGTGTGTCTCTTGACACCTCATGACGGCCAGACTGGGCGAGGTAGGTACGAGCATGTTTTCCTCCATTTCTGCAAGAAGGGTGAGTATCGGTCCGTGAAACAGCGGCACGGAGGTGTCGGGCAAGGGAAACTCATTCAGGGCATTGACCCGCTCGTACGCTCCGCCTGAGGTGGTCAATGCTAGTACCTCCATGATCTTCCGTCGGATGGAGAGATGACGGCGTGTCATCGTTCGGTTTTCGGCGCCAGCTTCAAACAGGCTCTGGAAGCAGCGGCGCGCCCGTTCTACCTGACGTGTGACATCTTCGGCTTGTCCGTTTTTAGCCTTCAGGATCCGTCGCAGATTGCTTTCGATGAGTCTGACTCCGCCTTTTTTGTCACCATTGGGACGAACCAGGTCTTCCGTGCAGAGTACCGGACTAACCATTACGATACCCCCTATTTCCAGACTTGAAGCAACTGTCTCGCGCAGAAAACGTGCCGTGAGACCGCAACCGAAACTGATACTGAACAGGATCGGACTCTCCCCCCTGTGGTTGATCTCTTCGACCAGGTCGGCCAATTGCGCCACGAACATCTCGCTGGAAAAGCCGGTGCGCGGATAGTTTATGTAATAAATGTCTCCGTATGTCTTGAGGAAGGGTCGTTGAAATTCGACCACCTCCGTCGAATCGGGTACAAACCCGGCAATAACGATGGTGGGCGTTGAGCCGTGACCCCTTTCCCGGTAGATGTGACAGCGGACAGAATGATATCCGGAGCATTTTTCCCGGAGTTCCCGTTCTCTGCGTCGTGAAGTCGTTTGATGGGATTTTATGGAGAGTTGTCGCATCAAACCGGTTGCCGCGGTTGCAACTGCCAGCATGGTCCGGTTTTTTCGAAGGCTCTTTGCAATAACGGGAAGTGCGCTCTTTCTGTCCATGTTGTTCACTCCTCTCGTACCATTGATACCGTAACTATCCCATAGCGGCGTTACACCTTTATTGCAGCCGGGAAAAGAATGGGTGGAGAGAAGAAAAATCCTGCGCCTGCGCGGTTCTGGACGTGCTTTTAGCGATGGCGGGGGTCATGGCAACGAGCCATGCCGGATATCCTGTCCTTTGACCATGAAAATGACCATCTCGGCGATGTTCGTGGCATGATCGGCGATCCGTTCCAGGTACTTGGAGATGTAAATCAGCTTCAAGGCGCGGTTGATGGTCGTAGGATCCTCCATCATGTAGGTCAGGAGTTCCCTCTGCAGCTGAATATTCAGGTCGTCGACCGATTTATCGTTTTCACAGACCTGTAAGGCGAGTGCCGCATCACCTCTGACAAAGGCATCGAGCGATTCCTGCAGCATGATCCGCGCAGATTCGGCAAGGTACGGCAGGTCGATATACGGTTTCAAGGGCGGTTCTTCGTTCAATTCCTTTGCCCGGTTCGCGGTGCTTGCGCACTGGTCGCCTATTCGTTCCAAATCGGTAACAATTTTCAAGGCAAGGGTAAGAAAGCGCAGGTCGCTGGCGGCAGGTTGCCTGCGTGCCAGTACTTCCAGGCATTTTTCATCGATCAGCACTTCAAGGCGATTTATCTCGTGGTCTGACAGTATAGTGCGCTCGGCAAGTGCGGAGTCCCTTTCCACCAGGGACTGAACCGCGTTGGAGATCATCAGTTCAACTTTGCCGCCCATTTCCAGAAGCAGGGTGCGTATCTCCTGTAACTCGGTATCGTACTGTTTGATGCTGTGTTTTCGTTCCATCTGAGCCTCACGGTGCTGTTTCAACCAATTTTTCCAGTATGGTGAAACTGTGATCAGTTGCGAATAATAATTGCTCCGTTGCGGTCAACGTGTCCTGCAATTCCGCTTCTCCTTGCAAGAACGGCCGGTGGGTACCGGCCGTTCTTCAGCAAGAAGTCGTTGGCGAAGATACAACTACTTCAGTACAGCGATGTTTTTGCTGCACATCTTGGCGGTAAGCGGCAGGAAACCGTCTTTGATTACCACTTCCTGACCTTCCTTGGAGAGAACGAATTTCAGGAATTCCTCCTGCATTTTCGGCAGGGGTTTGCCTGGAGCCTTGGCTACGTAGACGTAGAGGAAGCGGCTCAGGGGGTACTTGTTGCTGAGAGCGTTTTCGTAGGTCGCGGCATAGGCCTGCTGCCCTTCCTTCTCAGACAGGGGGAGGGTTTTTACGCCGGAGGTGAGGTAGCCGATGCCGGAGTAGCCGATGCCGTTCTTGTCCTTGGTGATTCCCTGGACCACGGATGCCGAGCCGGGTTGCTCCTTGACGCTGTCTTTGAAGTCTCCCTTATTAAGGGCGTGTTCCTTGAAGTAGCCGTAGGTGCCGGAAGCGGAGTTGCGGCCATAGAGGCTGAGGGGCTGTCTGGCCAGACTGCCGGTTACGCCGAGCTCTCCCCAGGTGGTAATGTCGCTGGCGTACCCGCGCTTGCGGTTCTTGGAGAAAATTGCGTCGACTTTCTCCATGGAGAGGCTCTCGATCGGGTTGTTCTTGTTGACGAAGATGGCGAGGGTGTCGATGGCCACGGCAACTTTGGTCGGCTTATACCCATGCTTTTTCTCAAAGGCATCAATTTCACTGTTTTTCATCTCACGCGACATGGGGGCGATTTGGGCCGTGCCCTCAGCCAGGGCCGGCGGTGCGGTGCTGGAGCCTTTTCCTTCAATCTGGATGTTTACATTGGGGTATTTCTTGCGAAAACCTTCGGCCCACATGGTCATCAGGTTGTTGAGCGTGTCGGAACCGATGCTGTTGAGATTGCCCGATACTCCGCCGACGGCTTGGTACTTCTTCAGGTCCTTGTCCACCTTGAGAGCCGCTGCGGATGCAACACTCGTGGTTGCGACAGCTAATAGTGCAGTGATACAAAAAATCTTCTTGAACATTTTTTCCTCCTTTGTGTAATGAGAAGCCTGCGTTTTTGGATATACTAGCGGCAGTACGTGACAGCAGTGTCACAGTGACGCTAAATTTTTCAAACGTGATGGTTTGCTCGAAGACGCCGGCACGAGCACTTTCTTTGCGGGGAAATACTCATGGTCTTGATTTGGGAATGATTGGCTAGTGAAATAGTGCCAAGATGGGAAACGACGTGATGTATGGATATCATCTCGGGATGGGTTGGATGCTCTTTACCTCGGGGGGAGGGGCCTAAGTGAAAAACCGACGATGGAATCGGTTGCAGGGACTGGAGAAAATTGCTCAACAGTGTCGGTCAACAAGTTACGTTTTTTTCATCGAATTTTCCTAAGTACAGTCGATACTCACCCATTGTCGATTGTTACCAGGAATGAAAACTCATCCTTACTTCCGAACTGTTTGATCTTTGCATTATAGTGAGTTTTGAATACCAGCAGGGGCGAGAGGTTTGCGTTCCAGCGCGCCAGCGGTATGGCAATCTTGAGATTACTGGTGATATTCTTCTGCGTTTCATTCACAGGTTTTGTTAAAGAATTGCTGAATCCGCTATGAAGTTCATATTCTACGCGGCCGACGTGGGCATGGCCCTTTGTCCCGATGGTGATTGCATAGGTGTCTGTCAGGTTTCCAGTAATAAGATGCTTTGAATTTCTCACAGACAGGCAAGGCAAGACTGTCATCGTAGTGAAAATCATATGCGGGGAAAATGAGAGGAGCGTTTCGACCTGTTCGGTCTTTTTCGAGACGGGATCGCTCTGCTGTCGTAATTTTCCCTGGAGACCCCAGTCGAGGATACCAGCTCGATATCCGATGTTTCCTGAAATTGCATCCTCTTCGGTGCGCCTGGCGGCACCTTGAATGTTTTCTGAACGGGCAGTGGTGAGCAATTGCCGGTACTCGATGCCAAGCGGAAAAGAGGATAATCCCTTATATGAATAGGCAAGCACTCCTTCGAACGAATGTATCGCCTTCTGTGAAGACGCCCCAATTGTACTCATTTCGTCCCGAATGAGGTTCATAGTGATAAAGTGCGAAGGCAATTCAACTACCGATCTTAATGAATAACGGACAGAGTCCTTTCTTCGTACCGTTTCCCGCAACAGGCTGTATTCTGCTATGGGGCGTTTGCAGGCAGCCTCGTAGCCATAGCCACCGATTTTTCCCCTGAGCCTGAATTCGTATCCCGTGTTAGTCGCAGAATTATATCTTACTGCCGACTCAGGAATCGACAGGTTGATTCCTGAGTCTGCAACGATTGTTCCCGCAAAAGGATCTATCCGAGTCGAAAATCTCGCAATTTTGCCTGTCGCCGGGAAGTTGGCCGCCTGTGGTGCCGGTGTTCCGGCAGCCGGTTCAGCCGTAACAATTGACGCCTGAACAGATATCTTTTCAGACAAGAACCCCAGTTGCGTAAATGCTCCCGTATGGAGTGTTTTATACATCGCTTTTCGCGGTCCGGTTTCTGGTGCATAACTACTGTTACCAGTCGCGGTGAATACGGTAAAAAGCAGGGAGTTGCCTGAAACTGCTGATTTGAGCGAAAATCTGGCACCCTTACCGGCAGTGCTTAAAAAGGGAAATGGTACTCCCAACTCTTCACGTATGCTGCCCATTTCCATACAAAGGGAGTATGCGTCTGTCTGGTACATGCTCCTTTGGACAAAGGTAGAGCCAGGGATTTTCCCGCCAAGAGATGGCCGAAAGACAAAGTCAGTCACCCAAGGTTTCGCTGCGCTGACGTGCTCTGAGAGCGTTGAGTCCAAGGATTGGGAAGGAAAGCCGGTAAAAAGTTCAAGGTGAGTTTGCTGCAGCGCAGAAACGGTTGATTGCCCTTCTCCGGCGGAGTAGGCTGGTGTCGCGCATAGCGACAAAAGGAGTGCACTGAACAGCGCATGGAGGATGATAGGTGAGTTGGCAAACATCCTCTGACTTCCCATTAAAGTCTCCGTCACGTAGTTTGTTCAGGATGAACCTCTGAAAAATGGGGGCGGGGTACCGCCCCCGAAAACAACCTTTTCTACTTCATGACAAATTCAACCCGACGGTTTTTTGCCCAGAATTTTTCACTCTGACCGGAATCAACGGGATTTTTCTCGCCATCTATTGTCGATCCAGGTCCGTTTTGTCAAGCATAATAAAACACCTCACAGCTTTTACAGTACCTTTACATGCAAACCACTCCGGAGGGAGTACAATACACAAGAAATATATTGTTTCTCCTCGTACAAAGAAAGAACGGGTTTCGCATGAAAATTCTTCTGATTTACCCAAAGAATCCAGAAGACACCTTCTGGAGTTTTAGACATGCCTTGAAATTTGTCTCCAAAAAAGCCTGCTATCCCCCGCTGGGTCTGTTGACGGTTGCTGCACTGCTGCCCGATGATTGGGAGAAAAGACTGGTTGACATGAATGTGCAAACCTTGTCCGACAAAGATCTGCGCTGGGCTGATTATGTGTTTATCAGCGCCATGACGATTCAGACGGAAGCGGTGAAAAAGCTGCTGGACAGATGCCGGGAGTTCGAGGTCGGAATTGTTGCCGGCGGCCCTCTGTTCACATCGAGCCCGGAAGATTTCGACGACATCGACCACCTGGTGCTGAACGAGGCTGAGATTACTCTTCCACCGTTTCTCGAGGACCTGCAGCGCGGTCAGGCCCGGCACCTCTACACCTCTGATCGGCGGCCCGAGTTGAAAGATAGCCCCATCCCGCTTTGGGAACTGATCGACACAAAAAAATACGCGGCAATGAACATCCAGTATTCCAGAGGCTGTCCTTTTGATTGTGAATTCTGTGATATAACCTCGTTGTTTGGACGTGTGCCGAGGTCAAAAACGAAAGAACAGCTGATAGCGGAGCTGGAAAGTCTGTATGTCAGGGGGTGGAGAGGCGGGGTTTTCTTTGTCGACGACAATTTTATTGGAGACAAGAAAAAACTTAAAAATGACATCCTGCCGGCACTTATCCAATGGATGGCGCACAGAGGGCATCCGTTCAACTTTATTACCGAGGCTTCGATTGATTTGGCGGATGATGGAAAGTTGATGGAGCTTATGGTTACTGCCGGGTTCGAGGAGGTCTTCATCGGCATCGAGACACCCTGCGAAGAGGGGCATCATGAGAGCGGCAAGGTGCAGAACAGAAATCGCGACCTGCTCGAGTGCGTCAAGAGAATACAGAAATCAGGAATTCAGGTTCAGGCCGGCTTTATCGTCGGTTTTGACAGTGATTTACCGACAATCTTCGAAAAGCAGATCCAATTCATTCAGGAAAGCGGCATTGTAACCGCAATGGTCGGAATGCTCACCGCGTTAAGCGGTACGAAACTCTATCAGCGCCTGGTCCGTGAAGGGCGGCTGCTGGAGGACGCTTCCGGCAACAATACCTCCATCGCAACGAATTTTATTCCCCGAATGAAGATGGAGCTGCTTGTCAGCGGCTACCGCTCGATCATTGACACCATCTATGCACCCAAGAATTATTACCGGCGTGTCATGACCTTCCTCAAGGACTACCAGCCACTGCAGCGGGGCGGCGGCATTCATCTCAAACCCGGCTACCTTGGGGCGTTATTCAAATCCATGCTGATACTTGGCTTGCTGGGCAAGGAAAGATTCCAGTACTGGAAACTGTTTTTCTGGTCACTTTTCCGGCGGCCGCGTCTGTTTCCGACAGCTATCACCCTTGCCATTTACGGCTTTCATTTCCGCAAGATCGCAGAAAAGATCTCTTGCAGTTCACACTGAATAATGAAATCAGTTTCCTTCCGGAAGCTCAAAAATAGTGCTATCCCCCGTTGGGCTGGGGCTTTCCCGGAGTCTCTCGTACGGCTTCATGGCACAACAGCGACAGCAAGGAAAGCGCCTGAAGCCGGCAGGGTTCCCGATCCGTGTCTCGGCTGGCGACCGATTACGAGAGGCTTGGGGGAAGTTCCAGCCCAGCCCCTGCCGAGACGTTCCGGATGAAAACTACTTATAACTTTTCCTGTTTCAGGGCATTCAGCTCGTCCAGGTAGTTATCGCGACAGGAAGGGCACAGTCCGTGGGTAAAGTTGATATCCAAGTGATCCTTTATGTATGATTCCACTTGCACCCAGTAATTTTCATCAGTTCGTATTTGTTTGCAAACGGCGCAAATCGGGATGATCTTCCGGAGCTCAACCAGTTCGCTGATGTCTTCCAGCACCAGAATTACATAGTGCGTGTCGAGGAATACAAAAGGAGAGGAGGTTACCAGGACGTAAACCTCAATAACTTTACCATCCCGGATGAGATTCATCTTTTCGCGGCTGCGAACAACGCTGCCTCCCTGGAAGGCCTTGGTCACGGAGTTTCTGACAACACAGACCGAACAGGCCTCGGACCGGCCGCAACCCCCCTCCGCATCGCGGTGATGCACGCAGCAAAGGGCCTCACCACCGCGCATCTGGAGCACTTCCGATTTTTCGGATGTCAGAAGTGCTGCGGCCGCAATATTATATTCATGTATCCGTACATCCTCATCCACAACAAAGACCGGGGAGGGCATTGCATCAAACGCTCTTGAAATAAGATCATCCACAAAACATTCCTTACTTATTCTGGGGTTTTTTTTGAAGTTTGTGAACATATCACAAAATATTCGTAAAAGTGATACATAATTATCATAAAAAGAACTCTGGTATACTTTCATGTGCCATTTGCCTGACATGGGCATAAGGAAGGAAGTGCCATGCATCTGAAGAAAATAGTTGCTATTATTCGGAACCGGGTCTTGGAAAAAGTTGAGGGCCGACTTGTGGAAATGAGGGTACAAGGGATCAGTGTCACCTAAGTGAAGGGGGTATGGCGAGTATGTCAACTATTTCAATGCCGCTTGGTCTGTCACGCATTTGAGGGTCGAAATTTTCACTGAAGAGGCACGGGTCGAAGAAATAGCAGCTGCTATCATGGAGGCTGCCAACACCGGCATGGAAGGCGAAGGGATCGTTGCCGTTCTCCCGTTGAGTAAGCTGTACCGTGTCAGAAAAAAATCGGAGATAACACCGGAGGAACTCTGATACACATGGAATAGCGCGGGAATGGGCTGGAGAGTCGAAGGTTCCCCCTCCGCCGGGGCGGAGGGGGCAAGGTGCTGCCATGGTCTTGCCTGCAGTGTGGTCCTGCTTGCGATGGCGAGCCACACTGCATTGTGAAGCGGTTGGAACGACGTCTTAGCCCTGGACAACACGACGTGCAGCGCGTTTGATGCTTACCAGATTACGGAAACTGACGTTGTCGGTGGTGATGTTGTTGCCCTGTGAACCACAACCAAGGGTCAGGGAAGGTATCATAACGTTGAACAGGCCGCCGATGGCGCCGTGGCTGGTGGGCGAGTTGAAGGTTACGCGGTTTGCGTCAACTTTCTCGGCGAATTCAACACAGAGGGCATCGCTTGCTGAGTGGATGCCGGCGGTGTGGCCTGCTCCGCCTTTTTTCAGCAGATCGGCGCAGAGGTTGATGGCTGCATCTTTGCCGTCAACGATGTAGTAACCAAGGCTCGGAGAAAGCTTCTCGCGGCTCATGGGCTCAACTTCCTGGGTTCCCTTGAGCGGACCGACCAACAAGGCGCGGGTTCCTTCGGGTACCGAGAAGCCGGCCATTTCAGCAATCACTGGAGCAGCCTGGCCGACAACTTTGCCGGACACAACGGAGCACTCGCCGAAATAGAGTTTTTCCAATTGTTCTTTTTCTTTCGAAGTGACGAGGTAGACACCGATTTCCTGCAGCTTGGCAACGGCTTTCTCAGCGACTTTGGCATTGTCAAAGATCAGGTTCTGTTCGGACGCACAGACAACGCCGTTATCGAAGGTCTTGGAGAGGACGACGTCGTTCATGGCCTGGTCAATGTCGGCGTCAGCAGCGACATATACCGGGCAGCCGCCTGCGCCTACACCGAAAGCGGGGTTGCCGGAGCTGTATGCAGCCTTTACCATGGCTCCGCCGCCGGTGGCAAGGATTACGTCAACGCCGGGGTTGGTCATCAGCGCGTTGGTTGCTGCTACGGAAGGCTCTGTAATCCACTGGATGCAATCTTTGGGTGCGCCTGCGGCAATGGCTGCGTCCAGGCAGAGCTGGGCAGTTTTGACGCAGCACTTCTGCGCGCGGGGGTGGAAACCGAAGATAACCACGTTGCGGCCTTTGAGGGAGGAAAGCACCTTGAAGCAGACCGTTGAGGTGGGGTTGGTGGTCGGAGTAACTGCGGCAACAACACCAACCGGCTCGGCGATTTCGATGATATCGTTTTCGTCCTTTACAACACCGACGGTTTTTACATCCTTCATGTCGTTCCAGATAACGGTGGAACCGAAGTAGTTCTTGATGGTTTTGTCAGCCACGTTGCCGAGTCGGGTTTCCTCGACGGCCATTTTGGCAAGCTCTTCCTTGTTTGCGTCAATTACCTTCGCAATTGCTTCACAGATCGCATCAGTCTTTGCCTGATCAAGTTTTTTGTACTCAGTAAGGGCTGTTTTGGCTTTCTGTACCATCTGATTGATTGTTTCTTCTACCATCGTTATGGATCCTCCTGAAAATACCGGGTTTGTGTGACCCGGTTTAAATACCTGGGATGGCTGGTAGCCGTTGGAAACTGCAGAGGAGATTCCTCTGGATACAACCTTGATTGTCTGATTTTGAGGTAAGTGTTCCCGTATTTTTAGTGAAGCTAAAGGCATGTGTCAATGGAAAATTATCGAACGGGACATCGTTGACAGGTGTGCAACTAATGAATATTGTGGTCTAAACATCTGATTGGCCGAAGGAAAACAGTGGTTTAAAAGGCTGCACTTATAATTTAAGTGGCATTGAAATTTTGGTCTGGTTTTTATGTCGAATGAAGAATTCCGTATTTCATCTGTCAATGATGTAATGTCGATTGGCAAACGTGACGACGATACCGGGTTGATAAATAATGGGATTCTGTAATAGCATATATCCTGATGCCGAAAGAAAACGGCATTCTGTTCCCTGAAATAGACTGAACTTGGCGGTTTGTTTGTCGAAACAGGCACATTTCGATACTCATCAGATTCCTTTTCAGGATACTAAAAAAGGGGATAGCCTGCATGGCTATCCCCTTGATGTATTTTGTCACAATGACCATCCGCATAGAAGGCTACTCTGTTGCGTCGCTCTTTTCTTCCTTTGGTCCTTTCCTGCGGACAACTCCTTCGATCCATAACGAAAGGGCCTTGCCGTTCTGCAGGATTTCATCGGGAATAATGAGGTTGTTTTTTGATGCCAGGTCCCGGGCAAATTTCAACTGGGCCTCGCTGGGACCGCCGCCCGCGGCCCGAACCGGCGGCACGATGAAGGCCATCTTGCTGTGAACCCCCTTGCAGAATCGCTGCCAGGTCTCCTTGTTCTCGACGATCAGGTCAAGAAAACCTTCCATCCTGCCGGTGAGGGCGTAATCGATCACCCAGGGGTGTTTGTCGCGCAGGTAATCCACCAGGGTCTCGCCCGGCGGCAATGGGACGACCTTTCTCTTGTCCTCCTTCACGTAACCCCGATCGATGATATTCTTGGTAATGGCGGCGTAGGTTGACGGTCGACCGATGCCCAGTCGTTCCAATTCTTTCACCAGCGAGCCGAGGGTGAACCTTCCGGGCGGCTTGGTCTTTTTCTCCGCCAGGATTTCCTTCACCTTCGGCACCAGTTCCCCGACTTCCACCGGCGGCAGCACCTGCAGGGTGTCTTCATCCCCTTTTTTCTCTTTATCTTCATCGGTTACGGCATAAACCTTAAGGAAACCGTCGAACTTCAGAATCCGGCCGGAAGCCTTGAATTTCTCCCCGGCCACCAGAAATAGCAGGGTGGTGGAATCATACACCGCCGGCGCCATCTGACTGGCCACCGCCCGCCTGAAGATCAGTTCGTAGAGCCGGGCATGTTCACCGGTGAGTCCTTCCTTGCGCACGATTGCCGCGATATCGGCGGCCGAATGCATCTTGGTCGGACGGATACCTTCATGGGCATCGGCCTGGGTATTTTTGGATTTGTGCCGGTTCGGTTTTGCCGGGAGATATTCTTTCCCGAGGGCCGTGGCGAGGAACTCCCGGATCTCGTTGATAAAGGAGTCATCCATGCGCACCGAGTCGGTGCGGTGATAGGTGGTCAGGCCGTGGTCGAAGAGCCCCTGGGCCAGTTTCATGGTCTGTTCCGGAGTAAACTTCAGGTGGACGGCGGCGGCGGCCTGCAGGTCGACGGTGGTAAACGGCGGTTTGGCTGACTGGCGGGCCTCTTTCTTGTCCACTTTCTCCGCCAGGGCATGGGTCTCGGCCTGAATCGCGTCGATGATTGCCTGGGCATCCTCCACCTTGGTGAACTTGCCCTTCAGGTGTCGGGCGAGAAAAGTCGTGCCTTCCTTCTCCAGTTGGATATCCAGCATCCAATAGGGGGTAGGGGTAAACTCCCGGATCTCCCTTTCCCGGTCAACCACCAAGCGAACCGCGGGGGACTGCACTCGCCCGACGCTGTACTTGCCGCGCAGGCTTTTGCTTGCCAGGGGGGAGAGGATGTAGCCCACCAGTCGATCGCCGATCCTTCGGCCGAGGAAAGCGCTGTAGAGCCCCTCGTTGGTCTCCTCGAAGGGCACTGCCTTGGCAAGGGATTCCTTCAGCCCCTTTTCGGTAACTTCGTACACCTCCAGCCGCCGGCACTCCTTGGCCACGTCCTTCACTTCTTCGTAAATATGGCGGCTGATGGCATACCCTTCACGGTCAGGGTCACCGGCCAGCATGACGATTTCGTCCTTGGCCGCAGCGCGCAGATCTTTGGGAAGATGCTTCTTTTTCTCGTGGTAGACGAAGGTAGGTTCGTAGGTCTTGAGGTCGACACCCATACTGGAATCGGGCAGGTCCTTGAAGTGACCCACCGTGGACATGGTTTTCACTTTCAGGATCGATTGTATTTTCTTAGCCTTGGTTGGCGACTCGACAATTATAAGCATGGTTAGGTTGGTTTGTCTGCTCTATGTATTGAATTTACTGGTTATTTTCCGGGCCGAGGCATGGTGTCACTACGGCCTTTGGGATGATCCCGGTTTGACGAAATGCCGATGATACTAGATAATTTCCCAGAAGTCATCACCGGGAGGTAAACTTATTCCAGCAGGAGGAAGCAAAGGGGAGGAAAAGGTCATGATTCAGCTGGAAACCAAAGACAGATTCAGCGGCTGTTTGCTTGCCGGTGCCGTGGGTGATGCGCTCGGCTTGCCGGTGGAATTTCTGGACCTCGACGAAATTCGGACAAAGTATGGACCGGAGGGAATCCGGACCTTTTTGGAGGCACCGGACGGCATCGGCGCAATCAGCGATGACACCCAGATGACCCTCTTTACCGCGGAAGGGTTACTGCGCGAATATCGTCGTTCCCAGGAAAGCCGGACAATTCCGGACTATCTCACATCGGTCTACCGGGCCTACCTGTGCTGGCTTCACACCCAGGGCGAGGTGTCCCTGGATCCGCATTTCCGGGACTGTCTCCGGGGCGAACTGGTGAAGATTCCCGAACTCAGCCATCGGCGGGCACCAGGGACTACCTGTCTTTCATCACTGATCTCGGGACGAATGGGGACGGTCGTGTCTCCGGTCAATACCAGCAAAGGTTGTGGCGGCATCATGCGCATTGCTCCAGTCGGCCTCTTCTGCCGAGCACTACCCGGCTATATGGATGACCGGGAGAGGGGGTCAATGGCCTTTGATCTCGGCTGTGGGGTAGCCGCCATCACCCACGGCCATCCGCTCGGCTACCTTCCGGCCGGCTTTTTCGCGTCCTTTCTCTGCGCCCTTTTATCCGGCAGGAATATGGAGGAAGCCCTTTCCGATGCCATGCTGCTTCTGGTGGCGCGGCCCGAGTATGAAAAAAGCGCCCTGGCAGCCATGATTGCACGGGCGATGCGCAGCGGTTTTCATGATAAACCCGTTCCGGAAACGGTGGAAAGTCTTGGTGGCGGCTGGGTCGCGGATGAGGCTCTTGCCATCTCCCTCTATTGCGCGGTGGCGGCGGACGGCGATCTTTCCCGGGGGTTACGTCTGGCGGTCAACCACTCCGGGGATTCCGATTCGACCGGTTCCCTCACCGGTAACATTCTTGGGGCACTTCTGGGCAAAAAAGCGATCCCCGAAGCCTGGTTGACGAGTCTTGAAATGCGGGAGCTTATCGAGAATATGGGGGAGGATTTGTTTGCTCTCAGCGGACCGCCAGCAAACAAAAAATACCGGTAGGTTGTTTCCATCCGGAAACTCTCGGCAGGGTCTGGACTGGAACTTCTCCGAAGCCTCTCGTAATCGGTCGCCACCCCTCATAATTTTCTTCCTGCAAGTTCTTCCCCTTCCATTGACAATAAAAAAAATGATTTTAAAATTTAAAAATTAGACATCCTGAAAAAGCCAAACCCTCCGCGAGAAGGGGACGGAAAGCGGCGGATCTTCCGTTCGAAGATGGCCGAGCTACCATGGATTACGATTATCCTTTGGTAGCTCGGCCATTTTTGTGTCCGTGGCAATCCGGGGGGTTGGGTACGTGCGGAAGCCGTTAGAAGGGGGGCATGAAAGTCGAAATGCTCCAACACGTTATGGTGTGTGAAGAGGTCGTTTTTGATGCCGGGAGAGGAGGGTCCTGTCATGAAAACCTTTACCAAAGCATATTTCATTTCTTCATGCCTCATCACTCTATGTGCCGGTCTTGTTTTAATGGTGTTCATACCGCGTGCCACAAGCTCGGAGGGCACCGGCACGAATGGGCATTCCGGAGCGATTTCGACGTCTGATTACGACCAATCTTTGCAGCACGCCGGGCCGGACTCCCCGGGTTCCAGCGGTGAAGACCATGGCCGGGCTGCGTCCTTTCGGGCAACCCTTGAAGCAAACGGTTTTATTGTCAGAGGCGGCCAAATGACCCCCATCGATCCGATCGTCGATCTTCTGGACTCCGGCATCGGTGATTCGGCCAATGGCAACAACGCAGGCCAACCCTACAAAGTGCTTATGGTTCCGATCGCCTCATTCGACGAGGAAAATCCTTCCGATAGGGGGTTGACGGTTTTCCGGCTCAAGCAGCACGAGGCGGTTGTCTACGTGGGGCCGACACCGCCACAGTGCGACTACTTCAGCTTTACGGTCTTCCTGTGGGTGCGGCACAAGGATAGCCTCGTTCTCAAAGGGGACTGGCTTGTCGCCGCCGTGAACGACCCGCTCAACAACGCCCTGATCAAGACCGCGGGGCACGGCAATCCCTTCCGCAAGCAGACGATAGTGATCTTCACGCCAGACAGGGGCGTCTATGAGCGCCTGGCGGCCCTGGCCCAGGCGGCCGGCTATCCCGAATCCATCATCAACCCCTATGTCATTCCTTCCGGGCTGCTGAATCTCGGCGTCCTTCCCGAGTCCCCTCTGAGCGATTCGTTTATCATCCTGATGCGCACAGCCAACTTTGTCAGCAAGGCCGAGGGGCACCATTACCTCAGTGACGACTACTATGCCAGGGTATGGCGGGTTACGCTCGAGCCGGCGCCGGCACCGGACCCTTTCCCCACGCCCGAGTTGCGTGTCCGCACCTGGAAGAGCGAGAGCGAGCTTTTTCCCGACCTGAACAACGGACTGGAGCGATTGAAAGCCGCCATCCTTGCCCGGACTGCCCATGTCCGCTACGAATCCTATGAATCCATTCGCTGGTTTGCCGAATCACGGGAGGTGCTGGAGGAGAATGACCCCAGTTCACCCCTCTACCACAAGTTCGTTGCCGGGGAGGCTTCCGACACACCGTACCTGCGGACGTCGTTACACGGCGAGGCTGCCAATTTCACGCTGGGGAGCGACGATATGGTGGTGGTCTACGGGGTCAACCATGCAGCTACCGGGCTGGCCACCTATTCCAATTTCGGAGTGTACGGGGACTGGGTCACCAGTTCGTGCCAGGACAACCCGCTGCAGTTCGTGTACGGGTGCGGCGACCGCAGCTGGAACGGCGTCGTGAGCATGACCAACCACGATTTCACCGGGAGCGCCGAGGACTACATCCCGGGGGACCCGATGGCGCCCTACCTGTATGCGGTGAAGGTGATGCGCCAGCCGCCGCAGGACAAACACGACAAATACTATGTCATCGTGCCGACCGCGACCCCGGAACATCCGTGCGCAAGCCCCGGCTATTGTATCGGGCTTACCGATCCGATAACCATTGGCTACCGGGCCTACCTCAATCCGGCCACGGCCTCCGGTGCCGATTACGACGACATCATCCATGACCGGGCGGTCTGGTTCAGGTTGAAAGATTAGGGGCAAGATGAAAGGCACTTCGTGCAGCATTCCTTTTGCGAAAGGAGAAACCAAAATGTTCGATTATCGCAAGATCCCGGGTTGTCTGTTATCTGCCGCTGCGTTACTTCTCGCCGCGGGAGCGCCTGCCAGGGGCGACAGCGTTATGTCGATAAACAAGGTTCCCGGCCAAGTCGAGAGCAAGGCGCGCCGTCTCATGCACGACTTGAAGAAGCAGGGTTTCGAAGTCAGTCGCGGTTATTTCAAACTCTGGAGTATCGAAGATTGTCAATACACCATCGACAAGATGGGGTTGTGTTTCGGCAATAATCCCGCCGCGCCTTACATAACCTTTGCCGTGCCACCCTGGCCGGGGGAATTCGTGGACTCGAAGAGCAATCTTTGGGGACCGTCCGTGCCTGGATATATCGATGTCTACCGTTTCGATCCGCGCGAGGCGATCGTCATTCTCGGGCACCTGCCGCCCCCGGCCGCCTATTTTGCCGAGCAGACGTATCTCTTTACGCGCCAGGGTGCTTTCAGTACGGACAGCACCAGATACAAGGAAATTTATGAAAAATTTGGGGCTTTCGCCAATGTCTTTTTCTCGACGGTCCCCGACAATCCCGATCGCATTGTGGCTTTTTCCAGCCTGAGCAATCCGAACAACAATGTGGTTATCGAAAGAAAGTCCGAAGCGGCCTTCGACCGGATCCGCCATTTCATCATCACCCCCGACCGGTTCATGGAACAGGCGGTCCGGGAAGCCTTTGCGGGGATCTCGGTCAGGGATATGGATGTCTTTACCGAGCCGGTACCTTCCGACATGAAAGTCGGTCTCGATGAAGCATCCGACAATTTCTCCACCTTTCTTCGTTATGCGCAGCCCGAGGATGAGGGGGCGCAAGGCACGCGCTCGGACAAATGGAGAACTAATCTGCCTCTGGTCGTGCTGCGGGTCAGGGACACGCGGTCGTACCGGGAGGTTCAGCCATATCCGCCGGTTGTGCTCGAGACCAGGACGGCTGTTGACGAACACTCGCTCGAGCCGGATCTCGGCAATCTTTTGTTTGCAATCAGTGAGAGGTGGGGACAGCCGTGCGCCACCGCCGATTGTTCGGACCGCGCCGAGAGCTTCATAGACCTGCAGACCGCTCCTGTTTTCCTGGTGGGGCCGCTCTGCAACGAGTACGGGGAAAACTGCGCCGGGGACAATTGGGACACTGCCTATCAACTCCTGCTCCCCAAATCGCTCGACAACGGCGAGATCTATGCAGTCGCGGGCTCCCTTGGCACGGAAACCGGGAACGCGACGTACGTCGGCCTCGGCATCAATCAGGTATCAAATTTCACGGGGGTCGCCAATCTTTCCGACTCAAAGCTCAAAGGAACCGCGAATGGGTACGGGGGGCAAACAGGCAATACGGACAAAATCTTTCTTTATTATTTCACGCGGGACTGTTCCGACCTGAAATACCTCACGGACGGGCACTGCTACGAGATCCCGGAGACGATGATCCCGCCGGGCGACCAGTTTTTGCTCACCATCCGCGATTATATTGTGCCGGACACACTGCGGGGACCCGACTCGTCGCTGATTCTGCCCGCCATGGTGCTCGAGCTCAAGAGGCCGTGAGAACGGACAAGAAGGAGATGGCTGCCTTCAGAATGATCACCCTCCGGAGGCCGCAAAGAACATGGGCGATGAACTATGTAGAGGAGGAAAAAATGAGAACCGCACGATATCCAGCTGTCATGATTGCACTGATCCTGTTGGCATTATTCGCTGTGCCTGCTTCCAGCCGGGCTGACCAGATTCTGCAAATCCTGGAGCCCGCTCAGATGCAGACAATCTCTTCTTCCAATGTCACGTTCAGGGTCCAGTTCGGGTTCAACATGGAGAGCGAACCCAGGCTCTTTCGCGCGTGGTTGAACGGCAAGCCCGTAGGCGGTCTCTTCGAGTTTACCGACACCTATGTGGCTGCGGCACAGCTCTCGCCTCAGGATGGTTTGAAAGCAAGTGAAAAAGGAAGCCGGGTAAATGTTTTTGCCGCGGAAGTCGAAGACCCGGACGGCAGCAAGCATCACGAAATGGTCCGCTTCACGGTTGATTGCTCGGGAAACCGCGCCCCGATCGCCCTGATTGCCGAAACGGACGGCCACGTTTTCGCGCACGAGTTCGTGCAGCTTGACGGGAGCGGTTCGTCCGACGCCGACAACGACCCGCTGGCTTACACGTGGACCTTTACGACCGTGCCGAAAAAAAGCAAGGCGGCGTTCTCCGACCCTTCGGCCGCCATGACGAACTTTATCCCGGATGTGCCCGGCACGTACGTCGTGCAGCTTGTTGCGGGTGATTACAAGGCCGAAAGTGAGCCGAAGACCGTGACGATCGAGGCAGCCGAGCTTAAAATGCTCATCGAGCGCCAGGTGGATGATGCGATATTCGATATCCTCAGCAAACACGCTATCGTAACGCAATCTGCCTCCCTCGAGGATATCCGCACTCACCACGTTGCAATCTTCGATGGGAAAAGGCTTGCCGCCGACGACATCAAGAACAGCACGCTGCTGACGGACGCGCTCCGCGAGGGGCGATGGGGCCTGCTGCTCAACGTGACGGATGAGCAGAAAAAGAACGGACTCATGCCACACCTGGGCATCGTAAGCCAAGGTGAAGCGCAGGCGCTACTCTTCAGACGCCTCCACGACGGCAACACTCCGGTCGTCCGCATTCTGGAACTCCCGAGCATCGACCCTGCAGCGATAAAGGCGGATCCGGAGATATTCAGCCGCTATGCCGGGATGCTTCTGAAGAAGCTGAGAGAGACGCTGGAAAGCACGAGCGAGGTCGTTTGGGCGGCGCCTCCTCCGGACAACTCCATCCCTCCGGACCTGATCAACGTTCGGTGGGACTACAACTCGGCGCTGCCCTTCTCATTCGACCACTCAGGCAGGCAGTCCGCATCGAAGGGCAGGACCCAGCATGGCACCTATTACGCAAACCACACCTTCACACTCTTCCTCGACAACGGAAACCAGCCGACCGGAAACAAGCAGTATCTGCTCCTCCAGGTCGACACGAATTCAAACCCCAGGGATTCCGGAAGCCTATGGCTCGCGTCGGACAGCGACAGGTCGAAGCACAACGAGTACGCCTGGTTCCAGGATTACATCACCGTGAGCGCGTATCCGGTCGAGGCCGATCCGAAGAATCCAAAATGGTTCTGGTCCAACAACGACCCCTCGTCGCCGAACAACCTGGAGACCTACTCTGCGAACGCGAGTTTCAACGTGGGCTTCAATCAGGCTCAGGGCGCACTGGGCAGCTTCTCCTGCGGCTTCTCACACAGTTACACGCTGGCCGACTGGGGGGTTCTCTGCCAGGACTGCGCGGGAACCACCGTGAAATGGAAATACCGCTCGACGAACCCGCCTGAGCACAGCGGCTCGTATTTCGGCTACTCTGACATGTATGACTGGTACTATGGGTGCGGGAAGCCGAAACAGCCCAACGCCATCTCGGAGGGTCAGGAAATCTTCCATGGCGCCGTGGTCTGGAACACCGGCAGCGCGGTATTGACACAGCCGGCCACGATCAACAGCCGCATCGAGATCGACCTGGTGGACAACTGGTGCAGTAAAGACCTCGGCACGACCTGTTGTTCAAGCTGGAATCGCGAAACATCAAAGTCTCTCTGGTCGAAGGACCTTGCGTTCACGATCGATGTTGCCGCGGTCATCCCGGTCAACATTGAGTCGATCACGTTCGACCCCAACCCGGTGACCGTCGATGTTGGCGCTGCGCCGGTAACGATCAAGGGGTACGTCAACCTTGATCAGGAGGCCAAAATCGATACCAAGATCACCGGCATCCAGGCCGAAAGCCTCAACTACAACGCGTTTCCAAGGATCGACAGCATCACCATTCCCAAGGGCTCCAAGTCAGGGAGTTTTGACATCGACGTGAACACTAACGGACTTACTCGCAACCAGTCGGTCACCGTAGGAATTTCCGCTTTCTACACGCACCGGTACACCTACTCGCTGACGATAAACGCCAAGTGAGGACCGAATCCGTGAAGATGGCCGGGCTGGCGGAGAACTGGACCTTCGGCGGCACGGTTCCTTTCGAGACATCAACCGCTCAATGGAAGGTGAAGGGGGGTGCTTGTTGAAAATGGGGCAGCCAGGAGACTTGGACGTTCTATCGTTCTGAGCTGACGTGAGCGGCATTTGTTGCCGCTCCTCTCCAGGCTTACGGGCATGCGACCACGAACACGAACAAGGCGATCCATCAGGGTCGCCGAGCGAGGCCGGAAGGGAGATCAGTCATGAAACTGACTTTGATGCGCCGTTGCTTGTGTATCGCTTTTTTTATGCTGACGATCATCGGTACAGTATATTCCTTATCTCAGGCGCAGAACCTACAGAAAAGCACTGCCTGCAAACAAGAAAATACCGTTGAGACCGCCGCGGTAAAACGTCCGATGAAAACCATCGGCATCATCGGCGGAGTCAGCTGGGCTTCATCCAT
>Ga0351906_1103_pt1 | contig 24072 bp, 17 predicted proteins | sample BONcelHT113001E5_FD_206866 | JGI IMG/M metagenome (GOLD analysis project Ga0351906, IMG submission 206866) | Enriched cells from coal bed in the Powder River Basin, Montana, United States - BONCAT cells T11 rep1 HSBNCT.T11.300.1.E5 ... | reverse complement strand
TTCTGGATACAAAATATAAATAGTCAACAGGGGCAGGGTAAAGCGCTGCCGTAATCGAATTTTTATCGGGATTACAAATGGGACCCTTTGGCAGCCCCTTCAATTTATATGTGTTATAAGGGGTTGGTGTCATAAGGTCTGTTTTTGTTATGGGGCTGGAAAACGCGCCTGTTCCGTATGTCACGGTAGGGTCGCAGCCGAGCGTCATATCGCTCCTTAGCCTATTATGAAAAACTGCCGAAATCAACGGCTTCTCTTCCTTCTTTTTTGCCTCTTTTTCTATCATGGAGGCAAGGGTTAATATCTGATAAATATTCATTTTTAATTCACGCATTCTGTTCCGTATACCTTCTTTTTCAAAAATCTTAAAAGTTCTCTGGACAATTCTTTCTATAAACCTGTCAACTTCTATTTCTTTGCTGTAATAATACGTATCCGGTGAAAGATAACCCTCTAAGGAACCGGAGTCTATTTTTAATCGACCGAGAAAATCACGGTTTGTTGCGAGGTCTATGAACTCATCTCTTCCTATTATCTTTGCATTTTGCATTGCTTCCGCAACAGTATATATATTGTAACCCTCAATAATCTTCAATGTATATATATTTCTCTCACCGTGCTTCATTTTCATAATAATATCAAGGGTAGACATATTCCTGCTCAGATCGTATTCGCCTGCTATGAGCTTGCTTCCGGTAAGAAACGAATAAAGCACGAAAAGGCTGGACGAGTATATAATGCCTTCATCTTTCAGGAGGCAGGCAATGTTATATAAGCTTGTCCCTGTTTTTACAGCAACTTTGACAGGCTGATTTTCTGTACTCCTTGGTATACTTCCAAAGATCAGGATTTGCATTAACAGGAACGATACTCCTGCAATTATGATCGTTATTTTATATTGTTTCGCGGGCATCCAAGCATCCCCGTAATATTATTTTTACGACAACATCGCGAAAATGTCTTCTTTTTTATGTTTTATATTGGCCGTTTCAAATATCCGGCGGGCCGGTATTCCTTCACCTGCGTCAAGACATAGAGCGCGAAATTTTTATATATCCGCTGTATTATAGCAGTTTTTGGTTACAATTCAACAGGAAAAGTTGACAGAAGATCAGGGTAAATCGCCGCTACTCTGAAAGTAATGAGACATAACATTTCAATCACTATAAGACCTTTGCAAAACTCCAAAAGTGCCGTCATACCGGTGAAAACCGGTATCCATAGGTAATTGAATTCACTGGATACCTGCTTCCGCTGGAATGACAGAAAATAGCGATCAGGGCACTTTTGCAAAGGTCTCATTATTTCTGTTGACCTCTCTTGTGAATGGGCTATAATATCTTAATTATTTGATGAAAACCCCGGTTAAATCATGAAAAACATTACTCGAATAGCTTTATTGATTCTTTCGGTTTTCTGTATATCGGGATATTTCATTGTTGCTCCGTTATGGGCACAGCAGCCCCCTGAAAGCTCCCGAATAGAGGCAGAAAAACAATCCGACATTGAAGGACTTTCCCGTCTGGGTCGCAGGACTACAGAAGTTTTCAGGCCCGGAACTGAAGACATAACCGCTCCGGCATCTCCCGGAGACGATGCATTAGGACAACAATATCTTCTTAAACGAAAACAGGAATATGAACCTTTTTCCCTTTTCGGAAATCTCGCAGGGAACTGGACAAGCAATGTTGCTCTGACAAAAAACAATCCCCAGTCCGATAATTATATGGTTACCACCACAGGGGTTTCCTATCAGCCCATAATACGCCCCAATCTGCTTGGAGAAATCACTTTTGTACAGCAATGGTTTCGTTACGATAAGTTTACGGATATGAATTTTGACAGTATGAACGCAGGCGCCGGACTTTCCTATGCCGTGCCGGAACTCTCCAATCTGGCAGTTTTTGGCCGGTACAACTATAACAGGCTTACCAACGCCGATGGAGCCGGCGAGTATTTTCGTAATCACAGCATAACGCTCGGCTTTTTTAAAATGTTCCCCCTGGCCAGGACGCACTATCTCTACGGAGGCTATTCAAGCCAGTTCGGATTTTCAGACCCGAAAATTTATCAAAGAGACTATCACTCTGCCGTTGCAGGGTACAACATTGACATTACGCCAAAACTATCTGTTGATGTGAGCATCCGTTTTTCATACATTCCCTACCAGGAGGATGGCCGCGAGGATTATAATGAGTCCCTTTCCCTCGGCGTTACTTATAAGCCAAAGCCCTGGCTGATGCTGACATTTTCAAGCTTCGCGGCATCCAACCAGTCAAAAAATGGTGTTTTTGAATATAACGTAGTAAATTTAGCCCCTAATATCGGGATAAAGATTAAATTTTAAGGGAGCTGCCGGATGTTTTCTCTTCTCAAGAAAACTTCAAAGATTTATCGCGGATATAATATTGCCCTTTTCCTGCTTTTTATATTTGTAACATGCTCTGCATCGCTATTGCATAGTCAGACTCCGGACAAAGCTTTTATGACATTCATACGCGGAGAAACAGCACTGTCAAAAAGCGGTTTGCCTGCTGAGCCCGCAAAAGTGAATGATGTTGTTCAGGCGGGCGGGAAGATTTTTACCAAAGGAGATTCCGGGACAGAGATCGTCTTTCCTGACGGGACATTGGCCCGGCTGGGCTCGAATACCGTGCTGAACATAGATAATAAAGCCGGGAGCTTTACATTAGAAGGCGGCACGCTCCTTATACAGATTCCAAAAGGCGCCGCTTCAGTAAATATTATAACAGGCAGTGTTTCCTATGAGGCAGACAGAGCAACTATTCTCGTTGAGCATGTTCCTGAAGGTTTTTCGAAGTTTATAGTAGTTGAGGGAACAGCAAGGGCGTCAATAAGCAGCCGGTTCGGTGAAAGAATGCCTGTGGATGCCGGCAGAATGCTTATTCTGCCTCCGGGGTCAAAGAGCCTGCCGGACCCTGTTGACGTAGATTTAAGACGGCTTATTCAGACATCAACACTTATCCATCTAAAGGGAGACGGCGGAAGAGTTACCGGTATTCCACCGCTAAATCCGGAAAATTTTAATAATGCTGTCATAGAACAGCAGAAAGCAATTTCCGCAGGCACACTGATAAATACGAATCTTGTTATACTATATGGTGCAAGCTTAGTTATCGCCTCCGACAATCTCCTGAAGACCCTTGAAAGCAGATCGGACGTACTTCTCGATTCCTCAAAACTCGGCACCTACAATCTTGGCCCCGGAGATATTGTCCATATGGGAGGGCAGATTTTCCGTGACAGCGTACCCATTGTTACTGGCAGTATACTGGGTAGTCCGCCTTTTACCGTGTTTGATTTCAATAATCTTGATATCGCGGGCAGCTTCGGCATTTCCGCGGCTGCCGGAATACCGGGCAAACTCGAATTCGATTCACAGAGCAATGTAAATATTACCGGGCCTTTTACCGTCAATTCCGGTCTGTCCACCCTTAAACTTGCCGCGTTAAACGGTTCCGTCAATATCAATCAAACCATTTCGGCATCCATACCTGCCCTGTCGGTTGCGGACAGAGCGAAACTCACCCAGGGATCGGGTGAGTACTACGGCGTGGATAAATGGCTGGATAACGCGCCGATTGCAGTGGGAACAAAACTTGTCCATGGCGCAACCTCTCCTGCGTCGAATACTACAACAGCATATTCGAATTATTTCGCCACAGAACAGGCAAAATGGGATGCCATGGCAGGGTCAAGCGCGGATGCCCGCTTATACAACGGATTCACCCAGGTAGCTCCATTCCGCAGAACAACTGATACGGGAAATTTTACATACAGGCCCTATGTCATCACCTATGATGTTATGCGCCCGCTGCCGGTTACATACGCTCTTGTAAGTAATAACCCTCAGCACAACACAACGGGCGGACAAGGCGCTCACGACCAGTATTTCACGCCATTCAGAAGACAGGACCTTATCAGGCTGGGGTATATAAAACCCGCTGAATCGGTGACGGCCATAAATACTGTTACGGATATCCCGCGATACGTTGCTCTTTCAACAAGAACGACAACACAGAATGAACTGAACACTCTGGCGCAAAATGATTATTATACTTATTTTAATACATCTGCGCCGGATCAGCTTGCTGAAGCAGAGAGACTGAGACTGGAGGCAATTACCCTCCAAAACAACAAATCCCGCTCGTCACAGGAGCTGATTGTAAATGCAAGGGGCTCAGGCGCTGATATAACGCTTAACGCGAATACAAAAATAGACGGATTCGCACAGGCAGGGTTTACAGCAGACCGGAATATTACGATAGGCGGAGGAATATGGGGCGCAGACACCTTTTCCGCAACTGCCGGCGGAGATTTCTCGCTTGTTAACGGAGCCCTTATTGAGGCATTTACCGACAACCGGTTAACAGGCGGCGGGTCAATAGGATTGAACAGCAACGGAACAATCAATATTGCAGGCAGGGTGCAGGCCATAAATTCGCCCTGGGTTATGTTTATGGGCACATCCGGTGAACAGCCGGGAAGCATAGCCCTTAACAGTCAGAAAACCGATCCCGACTCAATCGCAATAGATGTAACAAGCAGCGGACAGATTCTCGCGTTACTGAGCGCGGCTGTTCCCGCCGCAGGCCGCGCGAAAGTCGAGCTTACATCAGCAGGAGGCAGAATACAGATAGACGGTTTAAAAGATAACAACATGAATTACGGAAAGAATATTGTTGCCGATTACGGCGACCTCAATATTATTAATAACGGAACAAAGGGAATTATTGATATCCTGAGCGGTGCAGGACTTCAGGCTGATATCATTAAGATAGGGGCCCTCGGGACTCAGGGGGTTTTAAATATCTATGCGGGAAGCAGGATGGACGCCAATACCCAGATAAAACTTTTCGGCGGAGAGCTGTCGGGCGGCGCTGTGGTATTCGGCGGCAGCGGTACGGTAACGCTTACATCCCCTGCAATTATGGTAAGCGCCGATAAGGTGCAGGTCAATACGGGCGTGCACGTGAACACCGGCGCTGTGGCGGCGGATGTATACGCAAATAAACGCTACTGGACACCGACGCAGGGCGGTGACGCAGGTTCCACCCAGCTTGGCACATGGTCAAAAACACCGAACAATGCAGGAATTCCAAAAAGCGCAGGCAGTTTCTGAAAATACCGGTTGACATCAGCATGTGATCTTATGTAAAAAAGTGGAACAAGTATTTCAAATAATTATGGATAAGCATACAATAGGTGGATTTTATGGATAATAAGAAATTTTTGTTCTGTATCTCGTTGGCAGTAACCATGGCGATCTTTTGCACTCCTTTTAATTCTTTGTCTCAAAACCCGAATTCATTTCAAGGACCGGGACAGCCGGGATCACATGACAGGCCTCGAAGCAATCAAGAGGAACAGGAACTGCAACTGCAAAGGAAGATAATTTTACAAGGGAATTCGCAGGGACGGCAAGTCCTCGATCAATATTTGTTGGAACAACAGCAATTGATTATCAAAGAGATTACGGACCGTATTGTCAAAAGTCCAACACAGGCAGATGAGATAATCAGAACTGCAGTCAGAGCAAATCTGGGCATGAGCGACATAATCACCGCGGCTGCTATCAAGGCGGTGCCTGAAGAGGCTGCTGCAATTACCCAGGCCGCAGTGGCAACATGTATTCCGGGAAAGGCCCATGCAGCAGTTGTGTACAGTGCTATTCTTGCCGGAGCCGACCCTGATACGATAACTAAAGCAGCGAGAAAGGGCGGCGCAATGAGCGCGCAGATAAAAGAAGGTGAAACACGGGCATTGCAGCAACTGCAGCTACAGCAAAAAAAATGACCCCAGTATAACAGCAGCAAGAACAAAATGGAAAATCGCCGGCTTGCATACATTTGCCTTAATCTCATCAGCGCGATTATCCTATTGGTCGGTTTGGGCAGTGCCGTTCTGATTTATCAGGCGGCCAGTGACGATTCGAACAGTGTTTCCCCTGAAAATAGATTTTCATTCCTATTTGTGCCGACAAGTCGGCATGTGTGTTTGATTTAGAATTGGAATTATGCTTTTTATCCTTTTCCAATTTTGAATCTTTAATCGACAGTCAATAAATATTTTTTGCAAAGGGGCAAACATGTTATATTTTGGTGAACATGAAAAACTGCGCCCTTGTACTCTTTATCTCAATTTGTATTATTTTTTGTAATGTTGCGCTTTATGCCCAGCAAAGAGGAGAGAACAGAGGAAATCCGTCAGATTTCACAAGTGACAGGTTTGCCCCTGCTGATTTTGATAAGACACCTTTTGATACAACCACAATAAATCTGCCCAGGGGGTACGTGGGGCATGACCCCCTGGCTGTCTATGAAATACTTAACAGGGTAAAAGAAAATGTTTTGAATGGAGACCGCCACTTTGGCGGCGTTTACGCCTTTCAGGTGAGACCGGTGGAAATATTTTATGATTCCCGCAAGCATGACTTGAAGGTATATGTTGAACTTATGACAATGCTTACAGGTGAAGCTGAGAGCAGGACAAAGAGAGGCTTCCTGGTCCGTTATGAGCCGCTGATGGACAACAAGTTTACCTATACTGATGCCGGAGGGAAAAAAATTGAGATCGAAGAGGTTAAGTTTCGGAAATATGCACTTGCCTTTGAATATCCATCCGCATTCCCAGTTGAAAAAATTGTCATTCCAAGCATTGCGGAGTCAATGGAAAAAAAATATGGAAAAGGCAATCCGGAGTTAAACAGGTATAATACGTTGAAACTGGAGGTTGTTTTTGCTGCCTTTAACGTGCCGCCCTCTGAGGCAATTCAGCTCAGGGAAAGTACGAGGCTCCTCGTTCTTTGCAATCTCATACCGCCTTATGCAGCGTCCGCGACAGTGCATCGTAAGGGCACACTTGAGAAACCGGGTGAGTACACTGCTGAGTATGCTTATCTTTATGCGCACCTTCTGGAGCTATGGTTTTATGATGTCATTACCGGCAAGGTTATGATGAAGTTGAAACCGGCAAAGATGCCATAAGTTCCATAAATCGGGCTGAATAGCCTGCCTTATCCGGTAACTGCAGTGAATAGTCGTTAGTGATCGCAGAAAACCAGCAATTCATGGAGATAGTTTTCAACATCTTCCCGTATATACGTTACCAGACCTTTATCAAAATTTGTTTTTATGGATACAAGACCTTTAACCTGCTTTTTAACAGATTTGGGTTTTGTATTATCCGGGTCTGGTTTGGGGTTTTTGAAGGCGGTGAGTCTGCTCTCTAAAGTTGTATATGTCACAGGCGTTTTTAAAATGTCGGTAAATATTTGCATGAGATCGGGACAATCAAGGTTGGATGCGAAGAGATACCCCTGGGAAAGAGGGAGATTTCCTGTTGAAATTGCCGCCTGAATTTCCGGAGAAAGTTTTAAAAGTGAAATCGTGCGGAACAAGGTAGGATAAGACTTTGCAGAGATTTCAGAAGTTTCTTTCAACGTGAAAGAAACTTCTTCCGGTACATATTCTGGAGAACGATTACAATTTACCAATTCACTCATCACCCCATCCACATCATAGTTTTTGTCGGGATGTTTCGCCTGAATATACGCGAGAATCCCTTTAGCCTGATCTATGGGATTTAAGTCCTCTCTCTGCAAGTTTTCTGTGAGCTGTAGAGCAATAGTGAATTACGAGAAGAAATGTTGGTTTCATAAACCTGCCCGACCCCGAAGAAAAAAATATCTGATTCCCATTTTTTTACATGCGTGATGGTGTGGGGAGGGATGGTTAAAGGCTTTCCCTTACCCGATTCGGCAATTTGTGCCGTTTGACAAAAGAAATGTGAACTTAAACAAAGCTGTTACCATTTTTCTAAATATTCCTATGATTAACTAAAAGTATATGGCAAACCCTGTGGCAGGGAGTTCCTTTGTCGTGACATTAAAAAGTTCTTCTAAATCCATGGCATTATCCGGTAAGCGACCTTCCATAATTTCACAAAAGCTTTCCCTTTCTTTTGGTTCAATTTGGATGGAGACTCTGCCGGTTTCCTTCACTACAAAAATCTGTTTCAACTCGGAAACTGTAATTTCGGTCTCTTCGTTTAATGGCCTTTCACAGATTATTAGTGCCCTGTAATCTACAAAAACAGGTTCCTCACCAAGTTGTAGCTGAAGGAGTAAGCTTTTTATAAGAAATATCTGTTCCCGATCGTGTGAAATCTGCCATCCATTCCCTTCAGGAGATAACAGGATCAGTTGCTTTGTCAAGGCTTCAAGTGGCATGGAAATTCCTTGTAGTCTGAGAATACGAATAAAACCGTTCTGGTTGATCTCTTCCTGCCCATTGAAAACAAAAACAGCAGCTTTTTTGCGGACGGCAACTTTTTGATAATGACTTTTATAATGAAAGGAACAATAATTTACTGCCAATTTCAGTCCATGTTGAAAAACAAAGTTGATAATTTTCAGCGCCGTTAATTCCGATTCCAGAACCGTGACCTTCTGGCCATGTAAAAAAGTATAATTCCGATTGAATAGATTATTAAAATTATGGGGAGTAAGCCTCATTTGGTGGAGGTTGAGATAATTTACACCAAGGCTGTCGAGTTCGATAGCCATTTTCTTTAACTGTGCTATGTCTTCTGGAATTGCAGGTATTTCAACGGTTATGTTTGGGATTTTTCCTAAGGCGAGTTTCAAATATTTGGTGTTATAATCTGTGGCAGCAAGGTCAAAGCGGATTTCATCCAAGCCGGAATCAGCTAATTTTATGGCTTTCTCTTTATCTAAAAGTGTTCCGTTGGTGTACATCCAAACATAAACTGAATTTCCAAATTCTTTTTTTATTTTTGACAGAAAATCTATGGTAGTCGCGAAAGTAAGCAACGGCTCACCTCCGCTTAGCCCAACGCCTTTAAATCCGAACTTTTTAATGTATCTAATATAATTTTCAGGATTGTAGAAAGTAATACCCTGTGTCTCAGGTATTGAGGTATCTACCTGGGGTGTTGGGCAATAAAAACACTTGCAGTTGCAATAGTTATTCACAAAAAGGCACGACCAATGACCTTCTCCACAGAGCCTGCACCCAGGAGAAACAGCGTGAGCAAATGGTTTTGTTCCATTACTAAGGTAACCGACCTTGCCTTCGATTTCGGAGATAAGGCTGGAACGTTCATCATCGGCCTCCATCAAACGGTAATACGATGTTTTTTTTAGTTGATCGTAGTAGATGCCGTATTCTTTTCTATTTGCCGCAATTTGATTTTTTTGATAATTTAGTAGTGCATTCATGCTTGTCTTTCTGAAGTAAGATGATACATAGTAACAGTTTTATTTGAATATCTGTGACAGTGACCTCTGATGTCAACAGTGGACAATAATATTAATACTATACTGCTCTTGTACTGAACCAATGTCAACAAGTTTCAAGGAAAGTAACTATTGCCATTTGAAAGACAGTATGAATGGTTTTTTCAAAAAACTCTCTTACAGGAAGCAGCAATTGAAAAAACCTCCTGTAAATCAGGCATATATCGTTAATTAAAAGGTTAAAATTGCTTTATGAAATCAGCAAACAATATCAATATTTGTTCACTTCTTTTTATAGTACTCAGGATACAGTTTTTCGGCACACTCCGGGCATATGCCATGGGAGAAGTCCGCTTCCGAATGGTTTTTTATGTAAACCTCAATTTGTTCCCAATAACCAGTATCGTTCTTAATTTTTTTACATGAAGAACATATTGGTAGCATTCCGCGTAAATTATTTATTTCGTCATCGCGTTCCTTCAAAAGCAACATTCGAGCTTCAACAGTTTCCGTAATATCAATACAGCTTCCTATAAAACCCTTAAAATTCCTTTGTTCGTCTTCGAAAGGTACACCCCTATCGAATATCCAGCGATATTCACCATCATACCTCCTTAGCCTATACTCCATCTCAAAAACTTCACGTTTATTAAAAGCCGTCAGATATATCCCAAAGCATCTTTCCAAATCTTCTGTAAATACACCATCTGCCCATCCGTTGCCCAGTTCTTGCTTAATTGTTCGTCCTGTAAAATTTAGCCATTGTTGGTTAAAATAGTCACACTCAGCAGAAACGTTTGCCCTCCAAATCATAATAGGAGCTTGTTCAACAATGGTCATGTACTCATTGTGTGATAGAATATATTTTTTCATGTCCCGCCTTTCTGTTTGCCTACAATTTCTCAAATCTTATTCTTATCAGTGATTTTTGTCAACCAGCAAAAAGGAGGGGAGATGTGTCGATGGAATATGAATATTTCACACTCCTGAGTCTCACTGCACATTGCCACCATGGAATTTCATTTGTTCTACATAGCACGAAATTATTAAGTAAATCTTTTCATAAACCCTGTTGTAATGCCACATGAAATAGGGTGGTTCAACGAGAAAAACGGGCTACGGCTACGGAAGGAGTTTATGCCTCAGGAAAAAACCGGGCAGTGTGCATTTCGGGAAGAAAGCAGTGCCTTTGGCAGAAACCACGCAGTATTGACTATCAGGAAGCTACAAATGGATTTTGTTTTTACGGGTTATTAAACTGTTGATGTCTTCCTCCCCGGACATTATTTTTCTCTCATTGCTGACGAGATTTATAATATACTGCAATTTTACAAAGCAATGCTGTGTCCACTCTCATGATAAAAAATCCCAAATATCATATTCAAATTCATTGCGATTTCTTTTATTTTTTTGTTCCGTCAATCCATGTAGCGCCTGCAAAGTCGGCATTACTCAGTATGGCACAGGAGAGGTCGGCGCCAGTGAGATTAGCCTCAGAAAGATTGGCGCCAGTGAGATTAGCCTCAGAAAGATCGGCAAGGGTAAGGTCTGCCTCATATAGGTCTGCACGAGCGAGGTAAGCACGGACGAGACTGGCGCGGACGAGGATAGCATCGGTAACGTCTACACGGGCGAGGATAGCATCGGTGAGTATAGTGCCGGAAAGGTCTGCATTGGATAGGTCTGCGCTGGACAGATTGATGCCTGTGAGATTGGCGCGGACGAGGTTGGCACCGGCAAGTTTGGCGCGGACGAGGTTGGCATCGGTCAGGTTAGCCTCGGAGAGATTGGCACGAGCGAGGTCTGCGCGAGAGAGATAAGCGCGGACGAGGTTGGCGCGGACGAGGTTGGCATGTGAGAGATCGGCACCAGTTAAACGGGCATCATAAAGGTTGGCCTCGGAGAGATTGGCGCGGACGAGGTTGGCACGTGAGAGATCAGCGCCGGCAAGATTTGCTCCGGCAAGTTTGGCTTCAGAGAGATCTATGCCAGAGAGATCAGCACATTCGCCATCTTTCTCTTTCTTGAGCCATTGTTCGTGTTTCAGCAAAATATCTTTCAATTCTTCTTTTGTAATATTCATAAGACCCCTCATGGCTGTGTATGCAAAAGCCCTTTTTTGTTTATGGTTTACCTCTGTAATTAATATGCTGTAGGCGGTAACATCCGAGATAGTAGTATTTGCAGGGCATATTGTCAATAATAATGGAGCGCTAAGATACGATTGATTGTCAGTTGAAATGTTGTACATTGCGCGAGGACAAGCGCAACCCGCAACCCGTAACCCGTAACCCGTAACCCGCAACCCGCAACCCGCAACCCGCCCGGCGTCTTAACATGGCGCTTTCCATTTTTTACCGGGGACACCTATGGGAAATGGAAAAACCATGCTTAAAAAACTAATGTTTTATGCACGGTAAAAATTGCCGCGAGAAAAAATAGTAGTTACAGAAATATAACAACAATCAGATATTGATGCACTCACAAAAAGTCATAAAACCGTCACTCCCGTGAAAACGGGAGTCCAGAACACAATGAAATCACTGGATTCCCACTTTCGTGGGAATGACAAAACGACAGAAATACGACTTTTTACGAATGCATCAGATATTAAATTCCAGAACGTACCTTGTCCCACTGTCTCTTTCAATCCGGATGGTTCCGTCGAGTTGTTGAGTGAGCAGGCTGACAAGCTGCATTCCGAATCCGGCGGGTGTTTCCAAATCAACTGATTCCGGAATGCCTGTGCCGTTATCCTCTACTGTGAGAGTTGCATGGGCATCATTTAAGGAAAAGGATATTCGTATCAATCCATTGTCTCTGTTGATAAAGGCATGTTTCATTGTATTTGTGAGCAATTCATTAATAATCATACCAACAGGTGATAATATCTTTGCATCAAGGATAACATCATCAATCTGTTTTTCTACTGTTATTGGCGCATGGTTGGGAAAATTGCCGATAATGTCATCGACCAATGGGACAAGATATTCCATGGCAGATATATCTGTAAAATCAACAGACTGGTACAGCTTGTCATAGAGGACCATCATGGTCCGGACACGGCTTCCTGCATCCTTGAGGGATAAAGCGGCTGTGGGGTCTTTCTGCGTATCTGACTGCATGGAAAGGAGGCTCGTAACAACGTTCATATTGTTTTTAATACGGTGATGAACTTCCCTGAGAAGAAGTTTTTTTTCTGCAAGGAGCTTTTGTACTTCCTTTTCAGCCATAAAGCGTTCCATCTCGCCTGCTGCACGGACGGCCACCATTTTCAGCATGGTTTCTGCCAGTTCCCGGTTTACCAGGGGATTGCGTCCGATTACTGCAATCAGGCCGATAGGTTCACCTGCATGGCTCCAGAGCGTGGCGCCGACATAACTCTCTGCCCTGAGTTCAACGAGTACCTCATCGCGGGGAAAGTATGTGCACACACTGGCAGGGAAACAGCAGACATTTTTTCCCACAACCTCTCCGCAGGGCGTATCTTTCAGGGCGTATGTTACATTGTCCTCAAATCTGCCGTCGCACCAGACAGCCACAGTTTGAGCGGTAAGCCCGTCTCCCTTGAGGAGGTCAATACAGACAAAATCCATTCCCAGTTTTTTGGCCAGATATAGCGCCAGCGTTTCAAAGAACCCCTCGCCCGAGTTTACGCCTTGGGAGTGTGCCAGGAAAGCGGTAATCTCCTCTGCTTGTTTACGATCGGTGATATCCTGTCCCTGAGCAATGGCAGCTACGGGTGTTTTCCCCTCTGCGTCAAAAATAGCCGCTGAGTTCCAGAGCACAGTACGGACAGTCCCGTTACTGTGGAGAATCTCAATTTCAACTGTCTCCCGCTGCTCACCCTCCAACGCTTTCCCTATGAGTTCCATTGTTGACTGCATCCGGGCAGGAGGAAAGAGCAGATCAATCGTCCGGCCTCTTACTTCTCCGGCAGTCCTTCCGGTGAGAATCTCAAAGGCACGGTTAAAGCGGGTAATTCTCAGTTGCCGGTCCCAGACAATAATAGGAATATTGCCATAATCAAAGAGGCTATTCAGATAGGCGTTGGTCTCCCGCAGTGATTCACGGGTCTCTTTCATTTCCGTGATGTCAATGAAGTTAATTACCACCCCTTCAATCACATTGTCCATGGTACGGTAGGGCAGGATGCGCATGGTGTACCACGCGCCTGTCCGGGACTTAACTTCCACTTCTTTGGGAATCAGAGTATCGAGGACTGCCTTCGCGTCCGTTACTAAGCTGTCGTAGTCCCTAAGATTGGAGACAATATGGCCCACAGGCCGCCCTATATCGCTTGAAATCAGGTTGATGATCCGGGTGGCGGTGGGGGTAAAGCGCAGGATTCGCAGTTGATTATCAACAAAGACGGTGGCAATGCCTGTGCCTGCCAGGAGATTGTTTATGTCGTTATTGGCCCTGGATAAGTCAGCCACCTTGTTTTGCAATTCCATGTTGACTGTAGCCAGTTCCTCGTTGACAGACTGCAGTTCCTCCTTGGAGGTCTCCAGTTCCTCGTTGGTGGACTGTAATTCTTCATTTACTGACTGCATCTCCTCATTGGAGGATTTGAGTTCTTCATTGGAGGTTTCAAGTTCTTCATTGGCAGTCTGGAGATATTCTTCTTTGGCCTGCAGTTCCTTTGTAAGCGACGCGATGCGGGTATTGATGTCTGTCTCGGCAGCAGTCTGTGACGATTCCTCATTGTTTTGCCGGGGTGTACCTTGTCCAAAGATTACAAGGTACAGGGGAGGTTCAGATTCCCCGGGAATTATCGGCAGGATGGTCAGATCAACTGCGGTGAAGTCGCCGTTGGTCTTTACCCTTAAACCCTGACAGTGCACGGTCTCTTTTGTACCCGAAGCTTTATGCAGGGAAGTGACCAGGTCACGTTTGAGCCCTTCCCTGGCCATCCTGATAATGTTATTCACACCAGCTTCACCGGAGGCAGGTTCCAGATACATACCTGTCCGGCCGTGAAGGTAGAAAATGTCACCCTGGCTGTTCACAAGGGCTCCTGCCGGAACGACCTGCTGAAGGAGCGCTTTTTCCGTCAGTTCGCGCAGCGGCATTTTCCCTGGACGTATTATCTTTCCGGGGATGCTCCGGACAACATCCTTTTGAATAGTCAAAGGGTTGAGAAACCGGCCCAGGGGCACGCTACGGAAGTTCTCTTTCCGCTGATAGATTTTCAGTTTGCGGTCCAGTACCGTAAAGAGGTCAAGAAATTCACCGGGGGTCTCGGAAGTGCCCAGGAAGAGAAAACCCTTCGGGTTCAGAGCATAGTGAAAGAGGGGGATGATCTTCTTTTGGAGATCGCTGCTCATATAGATGAGGAGGTTGCGGCAACTGATCAGATCGAGCCGGGAAAAGGGCGGGTCTTTGATTACATTCTGTTCTGAAAAAACGAGCATGTCACGGATGCCTTTGTTAATGCGGTGGGCGCTGTTGTCGGGCTCAGGCGTAAAAAAGCGGGCCAGTCGCTCAGGAGTAATGTCTGCGGTGATGCTGGCCGGATAGATGCCGGCCCGGGCCGATGCAATGGCCAGACTGTCAATATCGGTAGCAAAAACCTGGACCTTGTAATTCTGTTTTCGTTCCTCCAGATATTCCTGAAGGAGTATGGCAATGGAATAGGCCTCCTCACCGGTGGAACAGCCCGGAACCCAGACACGGATTAACTCGCCTGTGGATTTGTTGTCAAAAAGATTCGGAATGACCTTTTCCTCAAAGACCAGGAATGCCGCAGGGTCGCGGAAGAAATTGGTGACACCGATCAGGAGGTCGCGGAAGAGAGCCTCCACCTCGGCAGGACCCTGTTGGAGAAACCGGACATACCCCTCCACGGTTTCGATCTGATTGACAGCCATCCGCCGTTTAATGCGCCGCTGAATGGTGGAGGGCTTGTATTGGGAAAAATCATGGCCTGTCTGGCTGCGAAGGAAAATAAAAACCTTTTTCAGGGCATTCTCATTTCCGGGAATCGAAGGGGCGGTACTTCGCGGGGGATTGCCGAAGGCATGGGCCACATAGGTGATGAGTTGGGCGGGCATCTCGGCGGGCGACAGTTCATAATCTACCAGTCCGGTAGCAATGGCGCTCCGGGGCATGCCGTCATACTCGGTGGAGGCCGGATTCTGGGCCATGACCATGCCGCCTTCACCCTTAACTGCCCGTATACCCAATGTACCGTCACTGCCTGTGCCGGAGAGTACAATACAGATAGCCCGTTCATGCTGGTCCTGGGCAAGAGACCGGAAAAAGAAATCTATGGGCAGGCGCTGACCGCGGGGAGTAGAAGGTTCCAGCAGTTGGAGCGTGCCCTTTAAAAAAGCCATGTCGTGGTTGGGCGGGATAATATAGGTGCAGTTCGCCTTGACCGTCATCCCGTCTTCGACCTCGAAGACCTCCATACGGGTATAGCGCCGGACGAGATCAGTAAGGATGCTCTTGTGATCGGGCGCCAGGTGCTGCACGAGGATAAAGGCCATACCAGGATCAACGTCAGCAGGCATACCGGAGAAAAAGGCCTCGAAGGCAGCGAGCCCGCCTGCTGATGCTCCGATACCCACGATGGGGAAATTCTGTTCTCCGGAGGCATTTATGTATACTTCAGAGGGTGGTTCAATATCCGGCAGGATCTTTTCTTTCGGAGGCACTGCTCCTGCTGTGGGTATGGTTTTTTTCTTCATAACAGCCCTCCCTTGATGGAGTGTGGTTTTGTAAAAAGCTTCTTGCCTCTTGCTCTTATTCTTGAGCAGTTTGTCTTTGTTCACTTTGTCGGTCAATGGCATTTCGGGAATATCCATCTTTGGCGGTCTGCTGCGCCTTGCGATCTTCCGGCGCCACTATATCTATCCAGAGACGGGGAGCGGCTGCGATACTGACAGGCTCTTCACCGGAATTTGCAATGATGACCTGATATCCGAAGCGCTTTATTGTTGCTGCCCCGGCCATTGCAGTAATAGCCTTGTCTTCAACGAGGAGGATTGTCTTCTGTTCCTGTGGAGCCATGGTTCACTCTCCTATAGGAAAACTTTTTTACCGTTGCAGAAAGCGCATTGTTCTTCGCAACAGGAATGGGGAATTGACTATGGGGTCAGCAGCCGAAAGACATCGGCATACGTTGTACTTCCCTCTACCGAAACATTATTTATCAATATCATGTAATAAGTATAGCATTATCGCGCACAAAAAAAATAATAATAACACTGATTATTGCCGCATAAAATGAGGCCCCCGTCAAGCGAGGACAGGCCCCCGTCAAGCGAGGACAGGCGCAACCCCCTAACCCGCCCGGCCTCTTAACATGGCGCTTTCCATTTTTTACCGGAAAGGATATGGATCATTTTTCATGGGATGAATTAAATAAAAGGGGAGCCGGAGAAAAACCGGCTCCCCTTTTATTTAATGATTATTTGCAGGAATTTAAACAATTTTTAAGAGCACTCTCAATGGGGTCTTTGCAAGCTTTTGCAGTATTTCCTAACTTATAGCCTGCACAGTTCTGGATTTCTGCATCATACTGCCTTTGGCAATTCCGCCTGCAATCCGCCGAGGTCATCGATCCGGGTTTTGCGGCAGGAGAACCGGCAGTTGGCGGCGGCACCGGCGGTTTAGGAACAGGAGCCGGGGGCAGCGATGTTTTGGGCGGCTGCTGGGGCTGGGGAACAGGCTTGGAAGTTTGCGGTACAGCCTGTTGCGGAGGCGGCGGCGCCGGTTTGACAGGCTGCAACTGTCCCGGCTTGCCCGGCTGCGTTACCGGCTTTGCAGGCGCTGGGACATTGCTGTCAGAACCCGGAGAACATGATCCCAGAATCTTCAACGTTTTGTCTTTGGGCACTAAATAATCCGGCGGAGTAAGCTCTCCCTCAAGCATAACCTTTTTCCCCTCATAGGGACTCAGATTGAATCCCGGTGGAAGAGTAATGGTGTACTGTTTTTTCCCCTGATAGAGAGAAAAAACTTTTCCGCCCACAACACAGCCTTCACTCTTGTAGTTTACCGGCAAACTGGCAAATACAAAGGAACTGGTCAGAAAAAGCTGGCAAAGTACGGCAACTACGACAATCTGTATGACTTTTTTCACACTCTCCTCCTTAATAATAAAGTTTGATACCATATTGCTTACACATGGATTGAAGTATAGGGGCTTGCTTTTTGTCTGTCAAGAGATATATCGGATTGTGCTTGCATTAAAAATGCACCTTTTTATTTAACAATTTCGAATAACTGCAAAGACATGAGGAGCGGGCAGTCAAGCATCTTTAAGCCCTTTAGCTTTTCGCCCACAGCAGGGCTCATCATATCAAGATTCGCGGTTATGGCTATAAATATGATAAGCAATAAGATAATTCCTGAAATAATATTTAATTTTTTCACTTACTTCCTCCACATTAAATTAACAAATCTGACATATCTTTTTTGAACATCTTATCATGTTTTCAGGCCAAAGTGCTATTATCGTCCACTCCGCCACCTGCTGTTGGGCTGCTTGACTTTGCCTCCAGGTTGTGTTAAAAAATTCACATGCAGGAACCGTCCATAAAACCCTTTAAGGGAATACTCTTCGATAAGGAAAAAGCCGGCGATATAGCCTCTTGCGTATGCCCGCCTTATGACGTTATTACAAATACCGGGACATATTACGAAAGAAACAGATTTAACACAATCAGATTGGAATTGCCTGAGCCCAATCCTCCTCTCGATCAGTATGATAACGCGAAAGAAACTCTTAAAAACTGGCTGCAGCAGGGAATACTCAAGTTTGACGACAAAGATACCGTATATATATATGAACAGGAATTTGAAGTAGAAAACAAAACCTACCTGAGAAGAGGCTTTATAGCGCTGAACAGAATTGAGAAAAACCGCATGCTCACCCACGAAGAGACGCGGAAAAAGGCAAAGGAAGACAGGGAAAGACTGATCTCCTCTTTAAAAACCTACACAAGCTTTGTTTTCGGTCTCTATGAAGACAAGACTCAGGATATCGAAAATATTCTTATATCAGCGCCGAAAGAGGTGGTCTACGACTTTGTCGATGAGCAGCTTGTTAAAAACAGGTTCTATAAAATGACAGATAAAGATGTGGCAAATGCCCTTACCAAGGAAATTGATAATAAAAATATATATATTGCCGACGGCCATCACCGGCTGGATGTTTCCTACAAGCTCGGCTTGTCGTATATACCGATTTTTCTCACCAATATGTATTCTCATGGTATTGTGATTCTTCCTTATCACAGAATGATAAAATTCAGGAATGTTAAAAGCATTCATCAGATTCTTGACTCAATAAAGCAATATACGGATATTGAAAAAATCCCGCTGGAGAATGACGGCTCGCTCAATATGGCAATGGAGGGCATAGCAAAATCCCACAGACCGGCTTATCTTTTATATTCAAAAGATGCGCCTGAAACGCTTTATAAGCTTGAGGCAAACAAGACCATTCCCATGGATGACAATATGCATGAGAGTCTTAAAAGACTGAAAGTCAATATAGCGCATAACGGCATACTGAAGGGACTGCTCGGCATATCTGATGACGAGATTGAATACACACAGGATTCACATGAATTGATAAACGATGTAAAAAAAGGTATTTACGACCTGGGTTTTTTTCTCCCTCCCACAACAGTAGATGAAGTAAAGGATATTGCCGATCACAGCCTTTACATGCCTCCCAAATCAACTTTCTTTTATCCTAAAATACTTACAGGCCTGGTTTTCTATAAGTACGAATAAACCGCCTTCAGCTATAGATATCCGGCAGAATCTTTCTATAAACGTTGGCTGAAACCATGATTGGAAAATCGTGAAAATGCATATAGAAGAAGATGAAACACTTGATATCCTGTGCAATGATGAATTGAAAATAATTCAGAAGAAAGACGGCTACAGATTCTCAATAGATGCTATTCTTCTGTCAAACTTTATAACCCTTAAAAAACAGGAAAGATTGCTGGATATCGGTACAGGATGCGGCATTATACCCATCTACATGTCAAAGAAAGGCCACGAAAACTCTATGACAGGCATAGAGATACAGGAGGAATTATTTCAGGCAGCCCAAAAGAACAGGGACCTCAATAATTGTGAAAATGTTGAGTTCATTCATGGCGATATTAAACTTTTTATTGAAAGCTTAAGAAAAACATCTTTTCATGTAATCGTATCCAACCCTCCCTATACAAAAGAGCATACAGGGAGAACAAGCCCGAAACATTCGCGATTTATAGCAAGGTATGAATCATATATAGACCTTTCTGCGCTGCTTTCAGTTTCATCGGCTCTGTTGAATAAAAAAGGACGTTTTTACATTATTTACCCGTCAAAAAGACTGGGGGAACTCATATACACAGCAAAAGCTCATAAGCTTGAACCAAAAAGACTTAGATTGATTTATCCGAAAAAAGAGGAGTCCGCCAACCTTTTTCTTGCTGAATTTATAAAAGAAGGCGGCATGGAAGTAACTATTGAAAAACCTCTTTATATATACGATAATGAGCAATATGCAGAAGAAATTAAGAACTATTACCGTTTCTGAAGGGGTAAAAATATGGAACAGATTTTGAAACTGATTGAAGACGACCTGAAAAAACTTGAAGTATCAATAGATCAATTAGTTTCAACAAGAGTCGGTTTCATAAGAGAGATTGTAAATTATATTGTAAAATCCGGCGGAAAAAGGATCAGACCCATCCTTGTTATGCTCAGCTCAAAACTCTGCGGATATGAAGGAGACAAACATATAACCTATTCGGCGATTATTGAATTTATTCATACGTCGACACTTTTGCATGATGATGTGGTAGATAACGCAAAAACAAGAAGGGGAGCTTCAACAGCAAATACAATATGGGGCAATGAAGCAAGCGTCCTTGTCGGGGATTTTCTCTATACAAAATCTTTTGAGCTTATGGCAGAGGGAGATAACTTCGAAATTGTGAAGACCATGGCGCACACGACAAAACAGTTGTCGGAAGGTGAAATATTAGAACTTTTGAAAACATCGGACGTAAGCACCACCGAAGAAGACTATTTTGAAATAATAGGAAATAAAACGGCAGTTCTTTTTTCCGTGGCATGTGAAATAGGCGCTATACTGGGGAATATTGACGGAGAGAAAAGGCTTTCCCTGAAAGAATACGGGCATAATCTCGGTATGGCTTTTCAATTGACGGATGATATGCTTGATTATAACTCCTACGATGAGGTTCTCGGGAAAAAAGTAGGAACTGATCTTAAAGAAGGAAAAATAACGCTTCCCCTTATTTTCGCCATGAATGCCGCTACAGAGAAAGAGAAAGCTTTTGTTAAAAAAGTTGTTGAAAAATCGAGCATTACATTGAAAGATTTTGATAGGATAAGAACAATTATAGAAAAATATGACGGGATAAAATATACATCCGATAAAGCAATGGAATACACAACCGCGGCGATCAATTGTTTAAATGCCTTTGAGTCCTCGCCTTTCAAAGATGCGCTTCTCGAACTTCCCGAGTATGTACACAAAAGAAAAACATAAAAAATATCAAATTACCCATCCGGAAAAACCCGGATGGGTAATTATTCTTTTCCAAAAGACTATAAAGCATAACAGAAATTACTGAATTCTTCTGAGTAACTTACCTCTTTTTCCAAAGTTACTCAGGAACAAATCGCCCCGAAGGGGCGTGTAGTGCTATTCTATATCCTTGTGGTATGCCTGGAGAGACTTAATGCCTGCTCCCTCCTTATTTTCTATGTATGCCTTGATGCCCTCTGCTACTGCTTTGGCTGCCGCTGTTGTTGTGATATAGGGTATTTTGTATTTTATGGCAGTCTTCCTTATATATGAATCATCATACATACTGTTCTTGCCTATGGGCGTATTGATGATAAGCTGGATCTCCTTGTTGTGCAGCGCGTCGAGAATATTGGGCCTTCCTTCATGAACCTTCTTTATCAACGTTGACACGATATTATTTGTTGAAAGAAATTTCTGCGTTCCTTCCGTAGCAAGGATATTAAAGCCCGCTTCTTTTAGATATTTTGCCACGCCCAGGACATCGTCTCTGTCCTTTGGCGATATTGTTATGAGCACAGTGCCTTTTTCCGGCAATTTCTGACCGGCTGCTGCCTGGGATTTAAAAAAGGCAAGGCCGAATGAGTCAGCCATACCAAGAACTTCACCTGTGGATCTCATTTCCGGACCCAGGGTCGGATCAACCTCGGGAAACATATTAAAGGGAAATACAGATTCTTTTACGCCTACATGGGCATATTTTTTATGCTTCAGGTTCATATCTTTCAGTTTTTTACCGAGCATAAACTGCGTGGCAATACGAGCCATCTGAACGCCTGTCACCTTTGATACAAGAGGTACAGTCCTGCTTGCCCTGGGGTTTGCTTCAAGGATGTAGACAATATCATCGGCAATTGCATACTGAATGTTCATAAGCCCGACAACATTCAGTTCTATGGCTATTCTTTTTGTATATTCGTTTATGGTGTTGATATGTTTTTCCGATAAAGTCCTGGGCGGAATCGCGCAGGCGCTGTCGCCGGAATGGATGCCGGCAAGCTCAATATGCTCCATAATGGAAGGAACAAAGGCATCCTCGCCGTCTGCCATGGCATCCGCTTCCACTTCAATCGCATTTTCAAGAAACTTATCTATCAGAATCGGTCTGCCGGATGATATATCAACAGCGGCATTCACATAGGAGGTGAGATTCCCGTCATCGTAGACTATTTCCATGCCGCGCCCGCCAAGCACATATGACGGCCTTACCATAAGAGGATAACCTATTTCCCCTGCTATTTTGAGCGCTTCTTCAAGCGTTGTCGCTGTCCCGCTCTCAGGCTGCGGTATATTAAGCTTATGCATTACATTTTTGAAACGTTTCCTGTCTTCCGCAAGGTCTATACTTTCCGGCGATGTGCCGAGAATTTTCACTCCTGCTTCTTCAAGCTCCCTTGCAATGTTGAGCGGCGTCTGACCGCCAAACTGGACTATAACGCCTATGGGTTTTTCCTTATCATATATGCTTAAAACATCTTCAACAGTAAGGGGCTCGAAATAAAGCTTATCGGAAGTGTCATAATCGGTGGATACAGTCTCCGGGTTGCAGTTGACCATAATTGATTCATAACCCTCATCACGAAGCGTAAAGGCAGCATGTACACAGGTATAATCAAATTCTATACCCTGGCCTATCCTGTTCGGACCGCCGCCCAGAATCATCACCTTGGGCCTGTCGCTTATTATAACTTCGTTCGGCGCGTTATACGTTGAGTAATAATATGAAGCATCGGCTCCGCTTACCGGAACAGCGCACCACGCTTCAACTTTATTCAAAGCAATTCTTCTGTTCCTCAGATCCGCTTCTTTCAGATCAAGTATCCTGGCAAGGTACTTATCGGAGAAACCGTCTTCCTTGGCTTTAATAAGGAGATTGTCGGGAAGGTCCCTGCCTTTATACTGAAGAATCTCTTCCTCAAGTTCTACCAGCTCCTTCATCTGCCCGATAAACCAGTGTTTTATCTTTGTTTTTTCAAATAGTTCCTCTATGCTTGCGCCTTTCCGTAATGCTTCATACATAATAAATTGTCTTTCCGAAGATGGTTCATTAAGGAGTCTCATCAGGTCATCAAGAGGAAGGTCGTTAAAATTGCTCGCGAAACCCAGACCATATCGTTTAATTTCAAGGGAGCGGATTGCTTTCTGGAAAGCTTCTTTATAATTTTTGCCGATGCTCATTGCTTCGCCGACTGCCTTCATCTGCGTGCCCAGTTTGTCTTCCGCCTCTCTGAATTTTTCAAAAGCCCAGCGGGCAAACTTTATAACCACATATTCGCCTGAAGGCGTGTATTTATCCAGCGTTCCGCCCCGGTAATAGGGAATGTCCTTTAATGTATATCCGCCTGCAAGCTTGGCGGAAACAAAGGCAATGGGAAAGCCCGTGGCCTTGGAAGCAAGGGCGGATGAACGCGATGTCCTGGGATTGATCTCGATAACCACAATCCGTCCGTCATCAGGGTTATGGGCAAACTGGATATTTGTCCCGCCGATAACCTGAATGGCCTCGACGATCCGGTATGAATATTCCTGGAGCTTTTTCTGTACATCTTCCGATATGGTCAGCATGGGAGCGGAACAAAAGGAATCACCTGTGTGGACACCCATGGGGTCTATGTTTTCGATAAAGCAAACGGTTATCATTTTGTTTTCTGCATCCCTGACAACTTCAAGTTCCAGCTCTTCCCATCCGATAACCGCTTCTTCTATAAGTATCTGACCGATAATACTGGCTGAAATACCCCTGCTTGCGATTGTCTTCAACTCTTCTTTGTTATAGGCTATGCCGCCGCCGGTGCCGCCCATGGTATAAGCCGGGCGGATAACAATGGGATAACCGAGCCTGTCCGCAATTTCCAGCGCCTCTTCAACAGAATAGGCAAGGGCTGACTCAGGCATAGGGATATTCAGGCTGTTCATCGTCTTTTTGAATTCGTTTCTGTCTTCACCTCTTTCAATGGCATCTACCTGGACGCCTATGATGCGCACACCATGTTTCTGGAGTATGCCCTTTCTCGACAATTCCGCGGCAAGATTCAACCCGGTTTGTCCCCCGAGGTTCGGCAGCAGGCCGTCAGGTTTTTCTTTTTCAATAATTTTTTCCAGTACATCAACATTTAACGGTTCAATATATGTGGCATCGGCCATTCCGGGGTCTGTCATAATGGTTGCCGGATTTGAATTAACGAGAACAATTTTATATCCCGCGGCTCTCAATGCT
>Ga0351906_1105_pt1 | contig 24467 bp, 15 predicted proteins | sample BONcelHT113001E5_FD_206866 | JGI IMG/M metagenome (GOLD analysis project Ga0351906, IMG submission 206866) | Enriched cells from coal bed in the Powder River Basin, Montana, United States - BONCAT cells T11 rep1 HSBNCT.T11.300.1.E5 ... | reverse complement strand
CAATGCCGCCATTGATGTCCAGGGTCGCGCCGGTGACGAAGGCGGCGGCGGCGGAGGCCAGGTAGAGCGCGGCCGCGGCCACCTCTTCGGGCTGGCCCAGCCGGCCGAGCGGGATTTGGCGGCGGAGCAGGTCTCGGTTCTCCTCCGGCCATTCGGCGGTCATCGGCGTTTCGAGCGGGCCGGGCGCGATGCAGTTGGCCGTCCCGCCGCTCGGCGCCAGTAGCTTCGCCAGCACCTTCGTCATGCTGATCACCCCGCCCTTCGACGCCGAGTAGTGCAGCCCCACGGTGACACCGCCGGTGCGGCCGGCCAGCGAGGCGATGTTGATGATCCGGCCATGGCCGCAGGCACCCAGGTGCGGGAACGCGGCCTGGCTGCACAGGAACGCCCCGGTCAGGTTGACCGCCAGCACGCGGTTCCACTCGTCCAGCGAGATTTCGGCCAGCGGGGTGAGCGGGCAGATGCCGGCGTTGTTGACCAGGATCTCCAGCCTACCCCAGGCCGCGATGGTTTCTCTCACGGCCGCGGCGACGCTCTCTGGCTGGCTCACGTCCACGGCCAGCGGCATGGCGCGGCCGCCGGCCGCCCCGATCTCGTCGGCCACGCGTCCCGCGGCGGCCCGGTCGAGGTCGGCCACGGCCACTGCCGCGCCCTCGCGCGCGAACGCCAGCGCGATCGCCCGGCCCAGGCCCGACCCGGCGCCAGTGATCAGCGCGACGCGATCCTCAAGTTGTTTCATCTTTTGCTTTCGGGGGGTCTGTGACCCTCGTTTGGCGAAGCCTGCGCGTGTGCGCAACGACGCCGGTCGCAGACCGGCTTGGAGCAGAGCGGATAGCGAAAAATCCGGTTTGGTTTTGTCCGCGTTCTCCGCGTCGTCTGCGTCGTCCGCGTCCCGTCTTCATCCCGCCTGGAACGTCTCCAACAGCTTCCAGCCGGACTCAGCGAACTGCGTCAGGGTACGCTGGGTGAGGCCGAACGCCATGAACTCCTCCGGCTTCATCCCGTCCGGCTCGTAGGAGCGGACGAATTCCGGCAGGGTGCGCAGGCGCTCGATCACGTCGGCCCCGACCGGCTCGTCAATGCCCAGGGTGCGCGCCACGCCCCCTTGCAGCAGCGGCGCCTGGACCGATGGATGGATGGACATGATCAGGTTGGCGCCGGCGAGGCCGGTCATATGATGAACGCCGCGCAGCGCCGCGATCAGCAGCGTGGCCTCGTAGCCCTGCGCCTGGTAGATGCTGTACGCCCGTTTCACCGTCGCCAGCCCGGCCTGGCGGATATCCGCCTCGCTGACCCCCGCCCGGCAATCCTGTGCGATCTCGCGCAGATAGTCATCCAACCGGCCGATCATCATGACCGAGAAGCAGCGGCCCGGCTTCACCCCGGCCGCGCGGGCGCGCGCCAGCCCGCGGCGATACCGTTCGGCCGTCGCCACGACTTGCGGCACGGTGAAGCTCACAGTCAAGGTGACGGTGATGCCTTCTGCCGCGCATTCCTCGACCACATCCAGCCCGGCGGCCGTGCCCGGCAGCTTGACCGCGATATTGGGCGACCAGGCGGCCAGCCGTCGCGCCATCGCCAGCATGGCCTCGCGGTTGCCGGCCTGCGCCGGGTTGACCTGGGCGCAGACGTAGCCTTGCTGCCCCGCGGTGCGCTCGTAGGTCGGCATCAGCTCGCCCGCCGCGTGCTTGACCACGGCCTGCATCCATAGCTCGGCTCGCGCTTCGGCGGTCAGGCCGGCCGGCAGGGGGCCGAGTTTTGCCGCCCAATATGCCGACCGGCTGCGCAACGCCACGTTGGAGAGGAACGGGTTCGTCGTCACGCCGACCGCGCCGTGCGCCAATCCAAAAGCCAATTCGTCAGGATCGGCCGAATCGTGCCACCAGGCGGTTGGCGTTTCCTGGTCCAGCCATTGCAGATAGCTTGTTTGTGTCATGCTGATCTCCTCCCGGTCGTGGGTCATCCGCCGAACGTCTTGCGCATCATTTCGCAGTAGTGCTGCACGTTTTCCCATTTGGCATCGGGCGCGATGCGGTGGTCGGGGCAGGGGATGTAGCCGCCCAGGTCCACCAGCGCCTTGAGGCGCTCCACCTCGTCGTCAATCGCCGCATAGTCGTAGGCGAAGACCTTCTTGTCCATCCCGCCCACGCCGCGCAGCTCGCGGCCGTACTTCTCGCGCCAGGGCGCGATGCTGGCCTTCCAGGTGCCGACTTCGATCGGGAACATCGTGTTGACGCCGTTCTCGAACCAGGTCGGGATCAGCGCGTCAATCTTGCCGTCGCAGTCGAGCGAGACGATGTGGATGCCGTGCTTGTTCAGCAGGTCGGTGATGCGGCGGTATTGCGGGCCGACCTTCTGCTTGAAGACGCGCGGGCTGACCAGCGGGCCGCTCCTGAAGCAGATGTCCTCCCAGAAGTGGCCGAAGTCCCAGTTGTCGCCGTAGGTTTCCAGCGCCTTTTCGGTGGCCCAGTAACACAGATCGGCAAAGGTGACGATCATCTCATCGAACAGGGCGGGGTCGTCCGCCTGCAAGTAGGAGAGGTTGACCATGCCGACGATGTCGCGGATGCGGCCATAGAGACTGCCGCACATCAGGCCGAGGGGCCGGTCGCGGTCGGTGCGCTGCACCTCGTCCACGATCTCCTGGATGTGTTTGCGGAAGCGCGCGCGCCGGGCGTCACCGGCCTGGTCGCCGCGCTGGAGGTCGCCGATCACCGGTTCGGGCCGGTAGATGCGCTTCTCGTCGGGGAGCATCCGGGGCTTGAAGAGCTCGTCCCACTCCTTGCGCCCCTTGAACAGGTGGTCAATCTCGGTCGGGATGCCGGTCGCATCGTCCTTTTGCAAAATCACCACGCCGTCGCCGTTGACCTCCTTGCGCGTGCCATCTTCCATCACTTCCAGCACCTTGCGCTCGAAGGGCGGCAGCAGGTTGGTGTAAACGCCGAAGACGCGATACCAGTTGAGGTCGAAGCCGAGTTTGCCGCTGATCTCGAAATCGGCCGCGTTGCCATCGCCCCAGGCCTGGGCCTGTTCGGCGGTGATGTGCCCCTCGACCGCCCACTTGGCTAATGTTTCGTTCCAATAGCCAAAGTGAACGACCGGCACACGATCGTAGCTTTGGTAGTTCAAGATCGCCATGGCGCGTTCGCGGTTGTTCATGGGAGTCCTTTCTGAGTGAATGTAGGGCCGGTTGCCAACCGGCCCTACGCGTCGGCGGTGTGTGCGATAAAATCATGCGCTGCTGCTGCGCAAGGTGAGCAGGCGCGGCAGGCGCAGGATGAGCGCAATCGTAATGACCAGCAGCTCCAGACCGATCATGACCGCCGCGAAGATGATCGCCATCTGTGCGATCAGATCGTCGGGCACGACCGGCAGCAGCGGGGGCAGCGGCGCGTTCTGGACGCCCGCGATGCGGAAGAACGGCGCGAACAGGTAGGAGGCAAAGGTGCCGACCACCGCGCCGCCGGCCGCACCGTAGGCCGTGATCGCCAGATACTCCAGGATCACCTGGCCGAGGATCTGGCGGCGTTGCAGGCCGATGGCGTGGAGCACGGCGAAACTGTGCAGCCGTTCGTTCAACGACGCGTAGGTGTTGATCAACAAGCCCGCCAGCGCCATGATGGTCGCGGCCAGGAACCCGACCGTGAGGGTGCCAAAGACGCCCACGCGTTCGGTTTTGGCCTGCTCCTTCTGGATATCCGCGGCGGCGTCGTGCAGCCCGGCGGGCACCACGCTGATATCGGCCATGGCTTTCAGCGTATCGGTGGTCACCGCGCCCGCCTTCAGCCGCAGCCAGACCTGGTGTTCGGTCGGCCCACCCGTCAGCGAAAAGAGATAGTCCAGGTTGGCGATGGCGACCGGCTGATCCGGGTAGACCGTCGGGAAGTATTTGTAGGTGCCGACGATGGTGAAGCGCGGCTGATAGGAGCCGGAGCCGCCCATCGTTACCTGCGCCTGCAGCGGGTCGCCGATCTTGAGCTGGCTGGCCGCCAGCGCGTCTTCTGAAACGAGGATGCCGTCCATGCGTTGGGCCAACTGGTTCATCAGCCCGCCGAGCGGCTCCTGGGCGAAATCGCGGCGGAACCAGGCGACCGAAGGGAAGTCGGTGCGTTCGATGCCCAGCAGCCGGCCGGTCGTGGGCCGGGCGTTGTTGCCCAGGGTGACGCGCAGCCGGTAGTCGCCGACACGGGTGCCGGCGGCGACCCCCGGCATCCGCAGGAAGTCCTCCAGCGGGAGGGTCCACGCCTCGCCGGTGGAGGAGCCGCTGTCTTGCTGTTGCGCGGGGATGGGCCTGAAGCTCAGGTCGGCGCCCGATCGGTAGTACATGCGATCCACCAGCCATTGATCCAGGCTGGCGGCCAGCGAGAAGGTGTAGATGCCCAGCCCCAACGAGATCATGATCAGCAGCAGCGGGTTGACGTAACTTTGCGTCTGCCGGCCAAGCTGGCGGAGCGCCAGGTGCGGCGCGATCCAGGGCAGCAGCCCGGAGATCCAATCGAGCACCCGCATGATCAGGGGGAAGATGCGCATCCCCAAGAGCGCGGCCGTCAGAATGAAGAGGGCCGGGACGAGCACGAGCAGCGGGTCGCGGAAGAGGTCGGCCGGCCGGTCTGTCACCAGCATGGCGAGTGACCCGCGACGCTGCAACTGGTCATAGGCGTAGGCGGTGGGGATGACCAGGAGTAGGTCCAGGTAGTAGCGATACCAGAAGGGCGCGGCCACAGGGCGGGCATGTTCCCGTTCCGCTTCGACCACGCTCTGCTGACCGGCGCTCCACGCAGGCACCAGCCGGGCGATCAGCGAGACGAACAGCGCCACCGCGACGAGCCGGAGGTCCAGGCCCTGCAATGAGATCGGCATCGGCGGCCGCGCCGTGAATTCCAGGAAACTGACGGTCTGCCCCATCAGCAGAGCGATCCCCAACCCAAGCGCCAGCCCCACCGGCACCGCGAAGATGAAGATGACGATCTGCTCCACCAGCGTCAGCGAGAGGATGGCGGACAGGCTGACCCCCCGGCTGACCAGGATGGCGGTCTCCCGGCGCTGCCAGCGGGCCACGATCGCCGACGTGAGCACAAGGAAATAGATCAGGAAGCCGAAAGCCGGCAGGTTGAAGCCGAGCAGCAGGATCGTCAAGGTTTGGTTGCGATCCACGAAGTTTTCCAGCGGCTTGACGGGCGAGACATCCAGCTTGGCGCCCGGCGCAAACTGGTCAATGACGTTCATCGCCCGCTGAAAACCCTTCAGGTACGCGCCGGATTGGGCCGGGTTGAGCGCCGACTCGTCCAGGATCAACTGCCAGGCCGCGAACCGGGAGCCGCCGGTGATGATGGGCTGGATGTGGCTGACGTAGTCTTCCCGCCGCACCAGGAAGGTGTCATTCAACGCCAGGCTGGGGTCGCTGAACCAGTAGGGATCCTTCGGATTGCTCGCCTTCCAGAAGCCGCGTATCCGCACCGACACCAATTCGGAGACCATCGTGACGCCGAGCGTATACCGGTCGCCGACATTCATGCCGGCCTTGGCGGCGAGATCCTGCGGCACCCAGGCTTCGAGGATATCGCCGTCTGGCGGCGCGTCCATCGGATCGCCGGTGATGTCAATGTGCTCGGCGACCCCCTCGACATACCCGACGTTGGCATTCCCCAGATAGCGAGCTTGTCCGGTGCTGCCGCTGTCGCCGGGCTGTACCTGCAACATCAGGCCGCCGCTCTCCACCTCCATGTGCGCGGTCTTGAGCGGCAAGCCGATCTCGTCGGCCATCGTGTTGGCGATGTGCGGCGTCAGCTTTTCCGCGGCCTGGAGGCTGAGCGGCACCTCGGCGTTGGGCATCATGTAGACGCGCATCGAAAAGGGCGGCCGGCCGGTGGCGCGCGTCATCTGCGCCAGCTCTTGCAGCAGCACGACCCGATCTACGGCCTGCGCAAAGAAGCCGGCGCTCGTGACCAGGCCGATCGCAAACGCGACAGCGAGCAGGGCGAGCAACGAGAGCTCGATGCGGTAGAAAATGCGTTTTCGTGCGAGGCGGAGCAGCGCCCAGAACTGGAACAGGGGCTGAGCAATCGTCACAAAGAGCGGCGGTTTTGGATTGATCATTTTCTCGAGTGTTTCGTAGGGTTACTTGACTTATGCCTCCCTACTATAGCAGCATGTGGCGGAATCGGCAAGCTACGCGCTGGGTATACCGCAGGGGTGTCGGTCATTGCGAGGAGCGACTCTTGCGACGAAGCAATCTCCCCCACGCCAGGGATTGCTTCGCTCCATCCGGCGATCCTTCGACTCCGTTGCACTCCGCTCAGGACGCCGGACTCCGCTCGCAATGACATCGCGCTCCAGAATTGGAACACGCCCGCCAGGGTTCCTTCCGGCCTCAGGCGACGCGATGGATCCAGCGCCCCGACCGCACGCGCCAGGCCGAGATGAAGAACTTGGAAAGCTCGTCGCACATCACCAGGACGTAGACCAGATGCGTGGGCAGGTGGAGGATAAAGGCGCCCGTCAACGCCAGCGGGATGCCGATCAGCCAGAGCGGGGCGATATCGGCGACCAGCGCAAAGCGCGTATCCGCGCCGCTGCGCATGATGCCGACGATCATCACCATGTTGCTGGCCTTCGCCCACAGCACGAACGCCATCACCGTCAGTACTGCCTGAGCCACTGCGCGTGTCTCGGGGGTGATTTTGTAGAGGCCCAAGACCAGGCTGGAACCGGCCAGGACCAACCCGCCGGCCACGACGCCGACCGCTATCGCCAGCCGCAGGAAGCGGCCCGCGTATTCGCCGGCCTGCGCCAACTCCTCGGCGCCGATCCGATTGCCGATCATGATCGCGGCCGAGTTGCCCAGGCCGATGAAAGTGACGAACACCAGCCCTTCGATCGCCGCCGCGATGTTGATCGCCGCGACCGAGTCGGTGCCGATCCGCGCGTAGATGGCGTAGTATGTCGTGATCCCCAGCGACCAGACGATCTCCTCCAGCACGACGGGCGAGGTGGTGATCAGGAAGCGGCGCACGAAGGCCCGATCGGCGCCCAGCAGTTCGCGCGGATGCGCGGCCGCGGGGGTGCGGCGGATGTAGGTCAAGGCCAGCAGCGCCGCGCACTCCCCGTAGCGCGCGACGCAGGTCGCCACCGCCGCGCCCACGACCCCCATCTGCGGCAGGCCGAAGTGACCGAAGATGAGGAGATAGCCCAGAACGGTCTTGAGGCTCAGGGCCGTGACGCTGACCACCGTCGGGAGCCGGACGTGCTCGGTGCTGCGCAGCACGGCCGAGTACGCGTAGGTGATCGCCGTGACCACATAGCTCAGTCCGACGACGCGCAGATAGGGCGCGCCCTGGGCGATCACCGCCACGTCGCTCGTGTAGATGCGCAGCGCCCACTCCGGCGCCAGCACGGCCAGCAGCGTGAAGCCGAGGCCACCCGTCACCGCCAGCAGCAGGCTGATCCCCAACACCTGGCGGATGCCCGCCAGGTCGCGGCGGCCCCAGAATTGCGCGGTGAAGATCGCCGACCCGCTGATGATGCCGAACAGTAGCAGGTTCAGCAGGAAGAAGATCTGGTTCGCCAGCCCCACCGCCGCCACCGCAGTCTCGCCCAACTGGCCGATCAGCAGCACGTCGGTCGCGTTGAGCAGCGACAGCGCCAACTGCTGGATGGTGATCGGCAGGGCGATCTTGACCAGGGCGGCGAAGAACGCCCGGTCGCCGAAAAGTTGCGTCAATCTCCCCATGCGTTACTCGATCACCACCGCCGCCGACATCGGCGGCAGCGCGATGCCATTCGCAGCCGAACGCCAAGTCGGGTCGTCCATGAAGCGGTAGCGGGTGAGCGCCTGCCCGTTGTCGAGCGCGGCCAGGACGGTCACTACCTGTGTTTCATCGTAGTTGGCGATGGCGACGCCAGCCTTCCCGGTCTTTCGGCTGATGAACACGGCATACGGATGGTGCGGCCTGACCCCTGACTCCTGATTCCTGACCCCTGACTCCTGCTCCCTGCCTTCTCGCTCTGGCCGGTCTCCTGACCGAGCCAGCACCGTCGCGCCCACGGTATCCCGGAACTCGCCATCCCAGAAATACTCCCGCAGTTCCGTCCGCAGCGCGTCCATCTGTTTGCCGTAGCTGAGGGTCAGCGGATAGTCTTCCGGCATTCCTTTGAAGTTGTACGGCTCGTAGCTGATGACATAACGATAGAGCAAGCATTGGTTGACCATGTTCCGGTCAGCGAAGCCGGTCACCGCGGTCATGAACAGCCCGTCGGGGAGCATGTAGCGGGAGAGCGGCACGTGCTGCTTGTTCTCGCTGCGATGGTACGAGAGCTGATACGCGTCCATTTCCCAATCATAGCACGCTTCGCCGGCAAAGAGGAATTCGGGGTTGATCCCCTGCGAAATCCGGCTGAAGTTCTGAATCAGCACCCGGTCGTTGGCGTAGACCGGCGCGGCGGGGCGGTGACCGTGCGTCGGATCGAAGCAGAGCAGCGCCGGGCTGTGATGCAGGCACTCGTCGAACAGGATGCCCGCCGCACCCAACTCGACCGTCTTGCGGAACTCCTCGTCACAGACCCGCAGATACTCTTCGCTCAAGAAGCACATCGGGATCAGCCGTTTGGTGTTGATGTCGAGAAGTTGCGTGGCGGTCTGATACTGATAGCCCTGGTAATGATAGTAGTCGCCGTAGGGATCCTTGATCGCCAACCGGTGCAGATCCTCCCGGAACCACTTCGTCGCCCGGTCGGCCCAGGTGAACTTGGCGAAGAGCACGATCTTGACGCCGAGCGCGTGGCACTGCGCAATCGCCTGGCGCAACTCCGCGAACGTCCCCAGCCGCGGGTCGGGATCGTGCGACGGGTTGCCTTGATCCTGCCCGCCGTCGTTCCACCCGACAAGCTGGATCGCGCCGATGCCGTGACGCGCACACTGCTCCGCGACTTTCGGCAGGTCGCGGAAGGGGATGCGCAGCTCGTCTTCCGGTGAATTGATGTGCAGTTGCAGCCAGGAATGCGGCTCCCTGACCCAGGCCGGTTGCGCCGCGGGCTTCATCCAGCCGTCGCGCCACGCCTTGTAGATGTCGGTCCCGTGCTGCCAGCCGCCCTGATACGCCTCCAGCGCGATCGGCGTGAGCGCCCGCGTCTCGCCCGGCCGGATGTAGGGCACGTGGATCGCGGCGAAGCGCGTCGCCACATCCGTGCCGCCGACCGTCTGGCCGACTGGCACGCGGTGATCAATCGAGCTGCCGTAGCCGGGGCGCAGCTCGGTGTTCCACGCCACCAGCTCGGCGCTCGACGTGCGGACGCCGGCGTACAGCCCCTGCTTCTCCCCGCGCAGCAGCATGAACGGCGTCATCGGCGCGCCGGTGGTGTGGCTGGCGTTGGCGAGTTGCGTCGGGTAGTCTACGCCGTAGTAGCCGCGCATGTTGTTGTAGGTCGGCCAGAGCGGCCATTCCTGCGCCGTGGCATAGGAGTAGGAGAAGGTCTTGAACCACGCTTCGTCCGCCGGGTGCTGCACGTCGCCCAGGTAGGGGCAATAGACGTTCTCGACCACGTGTCGCGAGCGGTTGACGATGGTCATCGCGTAGATCGCCTGGCGCTCGGTCAGCGTCACGGTCAGCGTCACCTTGATCGGCAGCGGCCCGCCTGCGGGCGAACTACCGCCCGCATCGGAGGTCACGCCATCCCAGGTGAAGGTCGCGGCCTTGCCATCGGGCGCGAGTTCGAGCGCGGTGAGCGTCTGCTTCTCGCCGCAGACCGGGTTGTTGCGCCGCTCGCCGTAGGCCCGGCCCATGCGCTCGGCGAAGGCCACGTCGGCGGGGTCGTCGCTGGTCAGCGGGACGAGCAGCCGGAAGGAGAGACCGAGGTGCGGCCGGTTCAGGATCTCCCAGCCGGTCTGCACGGCGGTCAGACCGATCAGCGCGCCGGTGGCGCGGTCGAAGGTGAGGCGCAGGGTGTCGTTTCGTAAGATGATGGGTTGCATGGTGGTGTCCTTTTCAGCCAGCGGGTTTGATCTGTGCGCGCACCCAGGCCAGCGCATCGCCTGGCGAGCCGACGCGGCAAGGCAACGCGTCCAGTCGTGGATTCTGCAAGAAGTGCGCCGCATCGTGAGTGGCAAAGAAATCGGCCCTGGCAGCCAACGCTTCGGCCAGGATGGCGGCATCCGGCGCATAACCAATGGCCGCAGTCGCCTGGGCAAGGCTGGTTTCATCCGCAGGTGGGCCGACCCGGACATTCGCTTGCGCCAACAAAGCCGCCAGCCGGGGGAGGAGGTCTGGCGCTTTGCGTCGGAAAACCTCGTCGGCTTCGGTCAGGACGCGCGAGCCGACGTACAACGTTACGGCGTTCAACTCGCCCAGCTTGAGCAGCGCCCGCGCGCCACCCGTCTCCGAGAATACGGCGGCGAACAGCGCGCTCGTGTTCAGGTAGATGCTGGGCCTAGCCACGGCCGGCTCGCACTTCCCGCAAGGCATCCAACATACTTTCCAGCGTTGCCCCGCGTTCGGTCAGTTCTGATCGGAGCCCCTCTGCTAGCGCATCCACTTGCGACGCGCCGGCCCCAAGCACGAAGACGCCGTCGAGATCCAGCAGGGTCATCTGTTGACCGGTTTCGATCTTGTGCGCCCTGCGGAGGGGTTGGGGGAGTGTGATCAGGCCGCGCTGCGCAACCTGGACGGTAAAAGTCTGCACGGTCATGCTCCATGACTCCTTTCTGACGATCTGACTGTCAGTTTATCAGAAGATATCTAGCGCGTCAAACACCTCATCCAGCTTTTCCCACCAACTTCTTCAACGCCTCGGCATAATAGCAGTAGTTCTCCCACGACACATCATCCGGGATCAAGTGATCCAGCTCCGGGATATAGCGGCCGCGCTCGACGGCCGGCCTGAGACGCGCCAACTCTGCATCAATCGCTGCCGGCCCCAGCGCCAGGACGCGCTTGTCCACCCCGCCCATCATCCCCAGCGTCGGATATTTCGCCTGCCACGCGTTGACATCGCATCCCGCGGCCACTTCCATCGGGTAGAGCCAGTTCACCCCGGAGCGGATCATCGGTGGGGTGATCAGGTCGGGGTTGCCGTCGGTGTCCACCGAGATGACCGGGATGCCGTGCTCGTCCGCAAAGGCCTTGATCCGCCGATAGTTCGGCCCCAAGAATTGCTCCCACATCCGGGGCGAAACGAGCGGGCCGGCCCGGTAGCACATATCCTCCCACAGGTGGATCACATCCACGCGCACCGCCTTGACCACCTTCTCGAAGACGGTGAGATAGAGAGAGGTCAGGTGATCCATGATCTCGTGGGCCAGGTCGGGCTGGCCGCGCAGGGCGACCAGGCCTTCTTCATCGCCCATGAGCCAGCGATAGGGGCCGAAGACGCCCGCGTCGGGATACCAGCCCAGTTGGATCGGGTAGCCTGCGGCTGTCCAGGCCGCGCACTGCTCTCGCCAAGGGCCGGCCAGGCGCGCGGGATCGTCCGGGTTTAGCCGCGCTTCCCGGAATTTCTCCCAGTCGCGCCGATTCTTGACCGGAAACTCCAGGAACTCGGACATCGAGGTGTGCCCTTTGAAGTCGCGGCGCTTGATGCCCCAGCTATCGGTGAAGACGACCGTGGCATCGTCCTCGAACAACACCGTGCGTTCGATCTTCGGGCATGGGCCGGTGTTGACCGGCACGATCGCCTCGGTGGGCAGCTTATCCGAGCTGAAGTAGGCCCGCACATCGGCCATCGTCTTGAGGTGTTCCGGTTTGCCTTCGCGCTCCCAGCGTTGCCATGTGGTGCTCCACGGCCCCCAGAATATCCAGAAGGGCGGCCGATCCACGGGCTGGCCGGTGATGCAGGCGATGAAGCGTTCGCGGTCGTTCATTGGATCTCCTACCAGTCCCAATGCGGTGCAGATGGGGCTGCCAGAAACCCGTTTTCTCGGAGAAACCGGGTTTCTTCCTCCGCTAACTGAATCGTATTGCTATGAGTCCCTCACCTGCATTGGGGTGACGCCGAGTGCGTACAGATTGCTATTCGCCTCGTGCCTCAGTGCATAGACCGGCTTCCCCCACCCGATGGCCTCGCGTGCCAGCGCTTCCGTCCGGCCACCCGGCGCCGCATGGACGAAGAGCACGCGCTCCGCCAGCGCCGCGACGAACCGATTCCGATAGACCGCCAGCTCCGTCGTGATGCGCCGCTCGGCCTCGTCGAATGGCGAGAGCAAGAGCAGCCGGCCGGCCGCCAACGGCTTGCGAAGCTCAACGGGGATGGTCTGGTACATCCCCCGCGCGGGGCAGACGATGAGCGGCCCAGTGCCCCCCAGCAGGATCTCCAGGCACGCCCGTTCCACCGGGGTGTGGAAGCCGCCGATGACCGCCGCGCCGCGGTCACGCAGCGCGTGGGCCAGGTCGGATGCCTGGACGATCAGGCTGCCGGGGCAACGCGCCGAGCAGAAGATCGCCAGCGGGTGGCTGTCGAGCAGGGTCAAGTCGCCCAGGGCGGTAACGGCCGCGGGGGCGTCTGGGCCGAGGAAGGCAGCGGATGGCCTCCGGCCAAACGGATCTACGGATAATGACGCCGGGATCTGCTGCCTCATCGTTTCATCCGGTCCTGCCCGGTGGGGTGCCCCACTTTTCGCGGCGATACGCCTGCACCGTCAGCGGGGGAAACAATCGGTGAATCTCCAACCGCGGTCGGCCAAAGTTGAGATACAGCGCGACAGGACACTCCGGCAAGGCAGCGAAGTAGCCGATCACTTGCGCTTGCTCATCTGGAGTCATCGTGTACACATGGGCCTTGAGCTCAACAATGACCAATCGCACCACCACCAGGTCGGGGCATTGCCCCTTGACCACGGTACCGTCAGCCAAGGTGACCGGCACATATGGCTCGCTCTCAAAGACTCGATCGGCGCCTTGCAGCTTGATGGTCATGCCGTTGTGATAGACGCCTTCGCGATGCCCCGGCCCCAGCTCATTGTGTAGCTCCATCGCCAGGCCGATGATTTTATAGGTCAGACCGATCCACGGCGCCTCGGTGATCACCTTCTTTGGCTGTGTCGCCATTTTGTCACCTCATATGTTCCCGGCAACGGATACCCGCGGATAAACGGATGGGCCTGCGGCAACGGATACCCGCGGATAAACGGATGGGCCCGCGGCAACGGATACCCGCGGATAAACGGATGGGCCCGCGGCAACGGATACCGCGGATAAACGGATGGGCCCGCGGCAACGGATTCCCGCGGATAAACGGATAGGCCCGCAGCAACGGATACCCGCGGATAAACGGATAGGCCGCCGCCATCCACTGCCTATCCGTTTATCCGTTTTCATCCGTTGCCTCCGCTCCCTCCAACGCATCCCCCATCCGGTACTTGATGTCGTAGTTGATGATGAAGTCCAGTTCCTCGTCGGTGAAGCCGTAGTGGCGGGCGAGGACGCGGTCTATTTCGTCGAGAGTTGATTTCGACAGACTCGGTCGAAACTCCTGGTATTCACAATCCTGCCTTACCCTTACAAACGAGTTGGCGTTGTAGTCCGCCATTAGTCGATCAAAGAGCGGGGACATGGGAGTAAGGATATCGCCGGCCAATGCCCCGATCGGGAACTGCTCGATGTCGGTGCCAGTGATGTTGCGTCCATTTCCAACGCTCACAAACCAGAAGAAGTAGAGCGAGCTATTCAGTGTTGCGCAGATGAACTTGCCCTCATCTCCGTTTCGGAAATAGAGATCTCTGAAGTGATGAACTGATCGAGTGCGAGTTGCACTCCTGAAGTACTGCTCAAAGTCCATGGATCTGATCCAGTACCGAGGGCTACGGTGGTAGTGCGCCAAGAATCCGTGCTGGCCTCCAGAGTAGTAGCTGGCAATACATCGGTTATTGCGGATCTCGATCTTCGCCAGCACGCCGGCTGCTTCCTTCGTGCCAACCTGGGGGATGCGTTTCAGTCGGTCATGGTTGAAGGATGGATGGTACTGGAGGAGAGCGAACAAGGAGTCGCGTTCTTCGGAATTCCAATGATGATAGCGCGTTGTCCAGATCTGACGTCGCGATTCTTCTACATCGACACCCAAGAAAATGCAGAGCCGCTGGTCAACGCCATCGAAAAGCTTGGAGGGACGAATTGCATAAGTGCTGCAGAAGCTAGTACTGAACCTTCCAAGCAGAAAGTGTCGCAACGAGAACGCATCGTCGAGTCCCAGGACACCCGCCGGTACAATCATCCCGAACCATCCAGAGCGATTCAGCAGTTGCCCTGCCCTTTCCATGCAGTAAGCGTAGAGGTTGGCCGCTGGTTCAGAACGATACTTGGCGGGTGGCAGTTTGTACGCTTCTCTGACCAGTCGGTACTCTACATACGGCGGATTCCCGATTACCACATTAAACCCACCGCGCCGCATGATCCCATAGAACTCCACGAACCAATGGAACGGTCGATGTGACTTGAGCCAAGCCTCGTAACGCTCCGTCCATTTCGGCTCCATCCCGTACTCGCGCGCGAGCGCCCGATTGAGCTCATCATCCAACGCGTCCAGCCGGCGGCGCAGTTCGGCCTTATCTTCGGCCGTGACCTGGCCGCCCAGCTCCGTCTGCTGCTGGCGGAACAGGCCGAACAGCCGCTCCACATCGGCGGCTCGCTCCTCGAACCGCTGGAGCGCCGTGGACTCCTCCTCAAACATCAGCTTCATTCGCCCATCGGTGGCAGTGGTCAGCGCGCGTTCCACATCCTCGCGCGTGGCGTAGCCCACCAGGGTGTTGCCGGCGCGGATGTTGAAGTCAATGTCGGGCAGCGGCTCGACGTCTTCGACGCGCGCCACCTGCGCCACCAGCTTCAGGAACAGCCGCAGCTTGCAGATTTCCACCGCCTCTTCCATGATGTCCACGCCGTACAGGTTGTTGATGACGATGGACTTCAGGATGAAGTAGCGCCGGTTGGGGTGCTGGCTGACGCGCGCCAGGACTTTGCGGAAGTCGCTGAACTTCTCGGGCCGGTGCGGCTCGCCGGAACGATCCAGGTCATCCACGAACGCCTGCATCCGCTCCAGGCACGCCTCGTACAGCGGCTCCAGCACATTGAGCGCCGCAAACAGGAACGCGCCCGACCCGACCGTGGGATCCAGGACCGTAATCGCCTCGATCGCTCGCCAGAAGGCGCGCAGCAGTTCCGGCTCATCGCAGCTCGCGATCACGTCCTGGGCGAACTGGCGCAGATCCAGGTTGTAGGTGATCAGATCGTTGACCTGCCGAACCTCCCCTGCTACAAGCCTGGCCTTCACCTCCGCATACCGCTGGCGGCGGGCGACCACCTCGCGCCAGATTTCGGTCGGCAAGGCATACTCGGCCGGCGCGGGCCGGTTCCACTCGGCCCGCTTCGCCACGTCTGCCACACCCGCAGCGATCTCCGGCGGGAGCGGCAGCGCGGCGCCGTGGCGCATGGCGGGATAAATGTAGCGATCGGGATCGGCGGCCAACAACCCCCACATGGCCGCGCTGCTCATCCGCTTATCCGCTTGGCCGGAGGCCATCCGTTGCTGCACTTCGTCGAGCAGGAAGGCGATGATGATCTGGCTGATGTAGCCGGTGATGTCCTCCTTGGTGTAATACGCCCCCATCTGCTTCTGGTTGATATACTTCTCGAAGATGTAGCCCAGCACATCGGGGTTGATCTCGTTATCGGCGCGCAGCGGGCGCTCGTCCAGATGCCACTGATACGCGTCGAAGAAGCCGAAAAGCCGCTCGAACGCCGCGTCGGGAACGCGGATCGTCTGGCCGTGGGCCGTCTCGATTTGGTGGCGCTCGAAGATGCCGCCGTTCAGGTAGGGCACCTGGCCCAGCAGGCGGCTGGTTGCGGCCGTGCGCTCTTCCGGCCGCCGGGCAAACCCTTCGAAGAAGAGCGGGCAGAGGAAGTCGGCGTAGTAGCGATCGGCCCCGGCCGCCTGGCTGGCCGCCAGCCGCGTTCGCAAGTAGTCCGGATCGCCGTCGAGGAAGCCCTTCTTCTGGATGAAGTAGATGAACATCAACCGGTTGAGCATCACCGAGGCGTACCAGCGCTGCAAGCCTTCATCGGGGATGCCGGAGAGAAACTTGAGGAAGGCCGCGTGCTCGGCCTTGAACTGCTCATAGAAGCGCTTTGTGACCCGCTCCATGTCGAAACCGGCGCGCACCCGTTCCGCGACCTGGACGATGCCGCCGATGTCCGCTTCATCCTCAAGGCTGAAGGTGATGATATTCAGCTTTTGGATCAGCGCCTCGCCCGTCTGGTCGCGGAAAAAGGACTGCTCGCGGGAAGCGTTCGGTTTACCGGGCGCGCGCTTCACCCACTGCCACACCTGCTGCGTGTCCGCCGCGTCGGTGTAGATGATCAGGTGCTGGTTGACCGACTTCGTCGCCTGGGTCTCGATCTTTCGCCGCGTAGGGTAAGATGGGATCCGGCCATCGGCGTCCGGGGCGCAGCGGAATGCGACCAGGCCGCGCTTGTGCGCGAGGGCGTGCAGGCGAAACTCCTGGCCGTCCACAGGGATCACCAATTCCTGCCGGTGTTGATCCCAGCCCAACTCCTCGATGAAGAGGGTGCGGAGGTCGAAGTCTTTCAGGTAACGGCGGGCGCGCGCGGTATCGAGCATGGTGTAATCATCTCCCAGAGTCCATCTCAGAGTGATCCCTCGGCGACGTTGTCTGGCACTGCCCCTCGACACCGTCAGTCGCTGAGCACCCATCGATCCGTGAGATATCTCTGCAAGTTGGTTGGTTCAGTCTTCCAGTGCGAAACCCAGGACTCCGCACCAGTGTCATCCCTTGACATGTGCCCATCATCGTATTCCCGGATCACCGCAAGAAAGCCATGTTGTTCGATTTGCGCTCGGTGTGCGGCTGAGAGTTGGGCGGATTGGTACGCTTGCCCGATCGCTTTGGCGCTCTTGTCGTTTTTGGTTCGCCTGATGTCCTCAAGAAGCCAGGAAAGCCCCCGGTCGTCTCCCATCATCATGAGGGCTGCGGCGACTGTCCTGCCCCCACGCTCCAGGTTCGCCGCCAGTGCCTCTCTTGCGGTTGGGCCACCGATAGTAAGGAAGGCCTTGACGGCCATCTCTACGGGGATGCGATCGAAGTTGGCTGCAAGTGCAGGGACTGCGCGTGGGTCAGGCATCTGAGTTGCGAGGCTGACGGCCAACTCTCGAACTTGGGGTTCCGAATCGCCTACAGCTGCAATAATCCCATCGGTCGCTCGGGGATCATGAAGCGCCAAGAGAAGATCGTGTGCGGTTTGACGAAGTTTGCCAATGAAGGAGTCCATCATTTGGGCGTCCTCACGGGAACGCGCCCGATCTTCAGTCCCACGCCGAATATATGAGCCTCCCAGGTTTATCAGCCAGAGACTGACCTCCCTGCGCTGCTCCCAGCTCTCTTTGTGCACCCTTAACCCTGCCACCAGAACGTCGAGGGCTGGCATCCCGATGCTTCGCAGAGCTGCAACAAGAGCAGGTTTCTCTTGCTCCACGAGCTTCGGGCGATGAGGCAGAGACTCGGCAATCTCTCGGCTTGTCACGGTCTCACCATCTCGATACAAGCAAAGAATGGGCGCGATGGCGGGCACACCGATCAGAGCGCATCGCTCCCAGTCTCCAGTTGCCGCCCAATACGCAGCTGCAGCATCCGCGTTGGTGGCATCATCCGGCGACCAGCCGAGCTTCTTCAACGAAGTGGCGGCAGCGTACCGTACCTGCATGAGATCACTTCGCAAGAGATCAATCAGCGCTGGTACGGCCGTCTGTTCGCCAAGCCGTCCCAGGCATCGTGCGGCTTCGGCAACAATCCAAGGTGATTGATTCCTTAACGCACTAAAGATCAACGGGACAGACCGCTCGTTCTGGATAGCTTCAGCTACGCGCACAGCTGTCTGCTGCACAAAAGGCTCTTTATCATTCAGGAGACTTGGATACAGTTCAAGCATCCTTTCCTCAACCATTCGGCGTTGGTCGGGCTGAAGCGAATCACCCTGGAGGAGATCTATGACTTGGGCAAGGACCACGGTCTTCATGTCAGCAGGTGGCTTCGTCACTGCATCCAGAAGATAGCCAAGGCGTTGCGGGTCTTTGGCATACACATCTCCAGACAGAGGTCGGCCTGTGCTCCACACTTTCTTCGTGTCCTCCAGGATAGCTACCGAACCGCGGTTCTTCGCCACCAAGGCTGCATACAACACCACGAGCACGATGACAAGAGCGCCGCACACCAGAAATGGTTCACTCCCCATGTCGTCCTCCTTACTCCAGTGACTCCCGCTGGACCAATCCCAACGAGCAGATGATCTGCGGCTCCTGGGCCTGGCGTTCATCTTCGACCAGGCACAGGCGGTCCTCTTCACGCAGCGCCACGACCAACTCGGCTAGATCTTCATCGCTGATACCGGCGCGCAGTTGGCGGTTCAGCGTGTCCGTGGCCGCCTGGCGCAACGGGTAGCGGTAGATGTCGTCAATCGCCTTGAGCAGGTCCGAGTTGGCAAAGAGCGTGCCCTGGATCCGCTCGGCATACCCCTTGAGCCGTGTGAAGGTCCGAAACCGCGCGCCGGACGGCCGGCCCAACTGCCCGCCGACCGAGCGCTCTTCCGTGAGGATCAGCTCGGCGCCGCGTCTCACCAGGTCATGGTGCGCTTCATCGCGCGGCAAGGCTGGGGTGTCGGGCGCGCAGGCGGCTGCCTGCAGGATGGCGAACTGCGACTCGGTCACGCTCTGGCCGTTTCGATCCACCCACACCAGCGCATCGTTCCCCTCGCCCGTGCGCATATAAACCAATACGCCGCCACTCCCCTCGCCCGTCGCAACGGGAGAGGGGCCGGGGGTGAGGGCCGCCTTCGCTGAATACACCACCGCCGGCAGCGCCGGGATGACCCGCTGGAGGCTGGGATCGGCCGCCACGGCATTCTTCCAGATCTGGTACGCATACGAGGCCAGGTCTACCTCCCCCTCGTCATCGCCGTCCAGGATGCCGGACTTCTCGCTGTAGAGGTCTGCGATGGTCTGGTCGTCCCGGTCATCCTCGAAGAACGCCTCATCCGTCCCGACGACCTCGGCATTCTCGGTCAACCGCTGCCGCACGCGAGCGCGCAGCCGGATGATCCGTTCCACGCCATCGGCGGGCAGGAACGAGTAGCAGCGGATCGTCTCGGCCCGCTGCCCGATGCGATCCACGCGGCCCGCGCGCTGGATCAGCCGGATGATCGCCCAGGGCAGGTCGTAGTTGACCACGATGGCGGCGTCTTGCAAATTCTGGCCTTCGCTCAGGACGTCGGTGGCGACCACCACCCGCAACTCATCGGCTGCAGATACTTGGGCGCGTTTCTCGTTGCTCTCGGGGCTGAAGCGCCAGGCCGCGCCGGTGGGATCCGGCGAGTCGCCGGTCACGCCCGCCAGCGCAGTCACGCCCCGCGCTCGCAGTTGCGCCTCCAGGTAACGCACGGTGTCGGCGAACTGCGTGAAGACCAATACCTTGTCGTGGGGATGATCTACGGTGAGCAGCTTGTGCAGCGCGTTCAGTTTGGCATCGCTGGCCGGGGCCCAGTCCATGCACGCGCACTGCCGCATCACATCCAGCAGCGCCCTGGCATCGGCCACCAGGTCGCGCTTCAGGTGTGTCGTGAAGAGATCCGGTCGCAGCCACTTGAAGCGGCGTTTGTAGAGGGTGGCATACTCGTGGTAGACCTGGGCGGCTCGGTTGCGGAACTGCGCCTCGGTGCGCAGCTCAACCGTCTCGATATCGGAACTGGTACCTTCTTCTTCTCCCTCGTAGTCGAAGGCGTCCATCACGTCGCCGATGTCCTCATCCTCGTCGTGGACGCGGCTATCCAACAACGCCGCATCCTGGGTACCGATGGGCACCGGCAGACCCTGCTCGATGGCGTGGAGGAAGATGAAGTTGCGCAGGATGTGGCGCTCGACCGATTGGATGAAGACCTGGCCGCTGCTTTCCAGCCGTTTGAACAGGTTCGTGCGGCAGAACCCCATCAAGCGTTTCCCCGCGCGCGAGAGGTCGTCCAACTGCTTCTTTTCGGCCGCCGTGGGCGACGCGCTCGGCCGGGTCGCCGCATAGTTGCCCAGTCCATAGCGCGGCAGGCGCAGGCTATTGACGGTGTCTACCACTGTGGGCGCATAGAGCCGGGCGTACTGATCGCTCGGATCGTCTTCTGCGATGGCGAATTTGACCGTCATCGGCTGGCGGGCGGGGAAAAAGGAGCGCGAGCCATCCTCGAAAGTCAGGTAGTGACGTCCCGTTTCCGCGTCGGTCTGCGCGTAGTTGGCCTGGATGAAGCCGCGTGTGCGCCGCACCATGTACAGGCGCATCAGCTCGCGCCAGTCGTCGGGGTAAAGGCTTTTCTCGAAGCCGGCCAGCGAGCGCGGCGAACACTGATGCCGGCGGATGAACTCCGTCTCGCCGATCTCGCCCAGCAGCCGCTCGGGCCGGATGCCCAGGTTCTTGTCTTCGGGCACAAACAGGCGCAACTGGCTGCCCAGGTCCAGATAGGTCTTGTTGTAGGGCGTGGCGGTCAGCAAGATGCAGCGGCTTTCGTTCTTTTGGATGTATTCCTGGATCGCCCGGAAGCGCTTGCCTTCGCGGTTGCGGAGGTTGTGGCTCTCATCCAGGACGACCAGCCGATACCTGCGCAGATTGGGGAGCTCTTTCATCACCCGGCTGATCGAGAGCACTCTGGCTCGCAGGCGATACTGGTCGCGATACCCTTCCCACATCTTGACCAGGTTCTTCGGGCAGATGATCAGCGTTTCCAGGCTGTAGTCATCCTCGAAGATGCGCGCCACGGCCGTCGCCATCAGCGTCTTACCCAGGCCGACCACATCGCCGATCAGCACGCCGCCGCGCTTGTTCAGGTGATGCGCCGCAATCTTGACTGCCGCGGTCTGGAAATCGAACAGCCGGTTGCCGAAATCGGCCGGGATGCGGAACTCGGAGAGGCCGGCGCGCGCCTCCTGCGCCAGGTGGTAGGCCATCTTGACGTAGATGCGGTAGGGCGGGATCAGCCGTTCGGCGGCCCAGCTCTCCTCGACGATCTCCGCCAGCTCGTCGGAGATATCCAGGCACCAGCGGTCGATCCAGCGGGCTTCGAACCAGCGGCTCAGCTTCAGAGCCGCATCCGGGTCGAGCACATCCACATTCAACTCGCCCTGCTTCGACAGCCCGGCCAGCGTCAGGTTGCTGCTGCCCAGGTAGCCGATGATCGGGTTGATGGGATCGGGGCGGTACAGCAGATAGAGCTTGGCGTGCAAGGGGTGCCGCAAGAACAGCTTGACAGTCAGCTTCCTGGCCCGGATTTGGGCCGCCAGTCGGCGCAGGCTGGCCTCGTCCTGGTTGGTGGGCGCGCCGATGGTCAATTGCTGGCGGAACTCTTCGGCCAGCTTTTTCTTGAGGCGAAGGGCTGTCTGGTTGTCCAAAGCATCGGCATCATCGGTCAGGCTCAACGTGCCGCGTAATTCGTCTTCGGGCAGCCGTTGCATCCCCACCAGCAGACGGCAGGCATGCCCTGATCCGCCCGGCCACGGTTCCACCAGGGGCGCCAGTTCTCGCCAGCCGCGCAGGTTGAAGTAGCCGACACAAAAGTCGGCATGGTCAGCCAACCCGATCGTCTCGCGCAGGGTGGGCAGCAGGTGTTGTTCGATGTTGTCGAAGATTCGCGGCATTTCGGCATCCTTGCCTGGACATTTTCTGATCGGAAATGGGCGCAGTACAATTCGGACTTCCGAACTTGTTCGGGCGCTGACCTCAACAAATTGTACCCGCGTTTGGCGAGTCGCGCAACTGATGTTCGGGGGCGCGGCAGCAACGGATACCAACGGATAAACGGATAGACCCGCCGCCATCCACAGCCCATCCGCTTATCCGTTCTCATCCGTTGCCCAGCACCGGCCCCACCGGCCGCCCCACCACCGGCCGCCCCTCCTGCACATACCCCTCCTCCCGCCCCGCCAGCTCCTCCGTCAGCCGCGCCCGCCAGCGCGCCAACTCGTCGGGACGTTCGGCCGCCAGGTCGTGACACTCGGTCGGGTCAGCAATCAGGTCGAAGAGCTGCTCGCGGCCGGTCTGCGAATACCAGGCGTACTTGGTCCGACCGTCCGTGAGCCAGTGGTTCGAGAAGCGGCCCCACTCGTGCTCGCCGTGGAGCCACGCGCGCCACGCGGGCTGCTCCCCATGCACGAACGGGAGCAGGCTTTGGCCGTCAATCCCCGCCAGGATCGGGATGCCGGCCAGGTCGCAGAGGGTCGGGAGCAGGTCGCGCAGCTCGACCGGCGCGTCCACCGTGCGGCCGCCCGGAAGCTCTGGAACCGGCTGCGGTGTCCGCTGTGGGGGCCGGATGATGAGCGGCACGCCGGCCGGCAGCCGGGGGTAGTCCGGCACAATGTGGCCGAAGACCGAGCGGGTGCTGAGGCCCCGCGCCGCGGCCGTGTATCGCTCGGCGTCGGTGACATAATCCGGGAAGCCCCACTACGCGTGGATGCGCGGGGCTTCCAGCGTCATCGAACCGGTGATTAGTTGGCCGTCCCACAAATCGGGCGGCATATCTGATGCGTATCAACACCCGTCAAGAGCGCGCGTCGGACAGGATGGCTGTAATCAGATGCCGCAGGTCGGCAGGCGGGTGGGGACAGTGAAAAAGATACGCACTGAGCATATCGTCCTTGCTCCGTTCACCGGAGAGCTTGAGCGGGAACTGCTCGAAGAGCAGTTGGTGGACAAATTTGCCCGACACCACTTCTTCGAGTCGGTGATGGGACAGGCATTGCAGATGGGCCAGCCGTTCCTCATACATCTGGCCCAGGTCTGCGGTCAAGCTCAAGCGAGCGCCGAGATCGCGAAGATGGCCGGATATGTTTCCCAAGCCCGCCAACGCTTTGGGATGCTCGCCGCGAAACTCCCGGTCTTTGCGAGGCAGCGAGGCAAAACCTGCCGGATCGGCTGTGCGCGCCTGTTTCAACGTCCAGTTGAACGCGGATAGCGGAAGGCATTGCTGATAGAAGCCGTAAATCGTGGCTTGGACCTGTTCGGAGGTCTGCCAACCGGGCTTGGGCGCGCGCAAGGTATGCGGCTGAATGCACTTGAACCAACACTCAGTTTCCAGCAGGTAATTCTCGAGGGTGTACTTCGGCGTGCGCAGGACGCCTGAATCCGGAAAAGGCTCGACCCCGACCACCGTCTCGAAATCGCGGTCTATGATTCCATAGACCGCCTTGTCGCCCAGCCGGACACGCAACTCGGCCACGGCATCCACCACACGCATCCAACCATCTTGGGGAAAGAAGGTGATTTCGCGTGCCCGGTCGCCAAACCACTGGTTGTAGAACCAGGCATCGTCTTGCTCGGTCTGCCCTTCCACGATCACACACACGCCGCTGCCAGAAGCCCGCCACCGCATCTCGATGTCGCTGATGGTGGGATAACTGCTCATGCCGCCTCCCCATCGTTTGTCGGCGCCGGCAGGTTGAAGCGATCCTCCGGAAAGTCCAGATTGATGAAGGCGCCCCCGCGTACCGAGTGGATCACTTCCAACGAATGCGTTGCGACAATGACTTGCGCCTGCCACTCGCGGGCGATCCGGTGCAGATTCCACATCACCAGGCGCTGCAGCGTGGGATGCAGGCTGTTCTCCACCTCGTCAATGCCGATCACCGCGCCGGCCCGGCGCCGCCTGGCAAGCTCGCCAAATAACAAGAGAACTTGCTGTTCACCTGAAGGCAGCTGATCCAGGCGCACTTGGGCCGGATTGTTCGTCTCGTCGCGCCAACTGGTTGGCACGAGTACGCGGCCTTCTTTGATCGCGACGCTCCTCTCCGTACCCAACACCGCCTCGACCGTCGTCACAAACGGCGCGAGATTGGTATGGTCTGCTTTTCCCTGTTCCAGGTCGAGGTAGTTTTGCCAAACCCAAAGCTGCTCCAAACTTCCCTGCCAGCGGTCGGTCTCCGAGAAGCGAACTCGCCATTGCCGCGTCTCCGGCGGCGGTTCGATCGCCCCGCCCTTGCTTGTGCCAAGCCTCCGGTCAAAGGGGAAGTAAATGAACCCGCCGCACAGATCGGCCTGACCCTGGTGCATCGCAGAAACCGCTTTGCGCAGCCGCTCGGCCAGTGGGGATTTCCGCACAAAGGGTTTACCTTGCACGCCGCGTTGGACGAGCGTGCAATAGAGATTCGGCCACGCTCGCTCAGGAGAAGTCGGCGCCAGGTTTCGTCTGCCGACCGCGATATGCAAAGTGCGCATCTGGCGATCATCCACCAACGGATGTTGTCCGTTGGGTGCTTCCTCCGACGTGAGCTCTACTTCCAGATGGATCAATCCCGTCTCAAAGGCCTCCTCCACCAGCCGGTTGGGGCGGTCTGGCTCCAGAACAAACTCCAGGAGGCCCTCGATGGCATCCAGGATGGTCGTCTTGCCGCTGCCATTCGAGCCGGCCAGCACTGAAACCGGGCGCACTTCCCCGGTGGCTTCATCCACAAAG
>Ga0351906_1101_pt1 | contig 24822 bp, 23 predicted proteins | sample BONcelHT113001E5_FD_206866 | JGI IMG/M metagenome (GOLD analysis project Ga0351906, IMG submission 206866) | Enriched cells from coal bed in the Powder River Basin, Montana, United States - BONCAT cells T11 rep1 HSBNCT.T11.300.1.E5 ... | reverse complement strand
TCATCAGGAATAGCTCATGAAATCAGAAACCCTTTAAATTTTATGTCATTATCAGTGGGACATATTAAAGAGAGAATTGATGAAGAGGATATCCAGGGCAAGGAAGACCTTATAAAGCTCCTTGATAATGTAACAAATGAGATATACAGGGTTAACGGTCTTATCCACAATTTTCTTTTTCTCGGGAAACCGATAACATTAAACAGGGAATGGATATTACCGAAAACACTCATAAATGAAGCCCTCTACATTTTGAAAGATAAGATCAGACATGGCATTGATATAAATGTCCTTCCCAAGGACGATGGGCAGCCCATAAATTGTGACAGGGAATATATGAGGCTGAGCATTATAAACCTTTTATTGAACGCCATTCAGGCTATAGAGGACAAGGGGAGTATTTTTGTTTCATTCGGCAGGGAAGATGCCTGCTCCTTTATCAGTGTAAAAGATACTGGAAAGGGCATAGAGTCTGAAGACATTGAAAGAATCTTTGAGCCTTATTATTCTACAAAGAAACTCGGTATAGGTCTGGGGCTTGCTGTTACAAGGAGATTTATTGAAGAACACGGCGGGAATATATTGATAGAAAGCGGTAAAGATAAAGGAACGACAATGAAAATCAGGGTGCCTGTTTTGTATGAAGTATGACAAGGGCAGTATATTTTTAGTTGAAGATGACAATAATCAACGGAATATTATAAAAACTATTCTCATGAAGGAAGGTTTTTATGTTGAAGACACAGACTCCGGTAAAAAGGCGATTGAGCTTTTAAAAAACACCGCTTTTGATATAGTGCTCACCGATTTGAGACTTCCTGACATAGATGGCACAGAAGTAATCAAGGAAGTAAAAACGTTAAATAAAATATGCCATGTCATTGTCATTACAGCATACGGCTCCATACCTTCCGCAATTGAGGCAACAAAACTCGGAGCCTTTTACTATCTTGAGAAACCTTTTGAGAAAGATCAGTTGCTCCTTGTTATAAACAATGCAATGAATCAGTCAAGGCTCATGAAAGACAACATCATGCTCAAGGATCAGCTCTTTGACAGATTTACATTAGACAACATTGTCGGTGTTCACGGCAGGATGGGGGATCTCTTTAAGATAGTGCGGAAGGTTGCCCCTACAAATTCTACTGTCCTGATATACGGGGAAAGCGGAACCGGGAAAGAACTTTTTGCAAAGAGCATTCATTACAACAGTTCAAGAAAGAATAAGCCGTTTTTTGCGATAAACTGTGCCGCCATACCTGAAACCTTGCTCGAAAGCGAGCTTTTCGGCTACGAGAAGGGTGCCTTTACCGGTGCTATAAGCCGTCATACCGGCTTGTTTGAGCAAGCCAACGGGAGTACTCTTTTTCTTGATGAGATAGGTGATCTTACCTTGAGCACCCAGGCAAAATTATTGAGGGCAATCCAGGAAAGGGAAGTACGGAGAATAGGGGGAAAAGAAAATATAAAACTTGACGTAAGATTAGTTGCAGCAACAAACAAAAAACTCGAAGAAGAGATATTAAAAGGAAGGTTTCGTGAAGACTTGTATTACAGGCTGAATGTAATTGCCTTTTCTATTCCTCCTCTCCGGGAAAGGGTAACGGATATCCCGCTTCTTGTTGAACATTTTTTAAAACAGTTCGGTGAGATGAACGGGAAAAAAAAGAACATTTCGAATGAAGCATTGGACCTTCTTATGAAATATACCTGGCCCGGGAACGTAAGACAACTTCAATCCGTAGTGGAGCGGGCATACATTATGTGCGAAGAAGATATCATGAGCATAGAACATATGCCGGAAGAGGTTAAACAAACAACAAAAGCATCTCCTTTATACGAGAAACTGCTGCATGCTTCGGACTATCTTATTGATGCAAAACTAACTGCCGCGGAATACAGACTGTACTTGTATCTCACAAAAAACGATCTTACTGACAGCAATCAAAATGGTCCTCTTGACCCTAAGGCTATCACCGAGCGGCTGGGCATCAACAGAGACACCTTTTTTACGGCAATGTCGAAATTAAAAAGTCTCGGCCTCTATGATTATAAGTACACTAAGAAGAAACAGTCGGATTTTTCCGACTAAGATAAAAGGTCATTGTCGGATTTTTCCGACTAAGATAAATCCCCAATTTACCATATTTTTTGATCTCTAATTATATTAGACAATTAGCATATCTTCTCCTCGTGGCACGGCATATGCATTAAAATATAATATGAAGTTAATAATAAAAAGGAGGAGGTGAATAGAATATGAAAAAAGTATTAATGATCGTTCTCGCATTGGTAATCAGCGTGGCATTTGTTTCCATGGGTTTTGCTCAGGCACCGAAGGCAGCAGAGAAAGCAGCCGATAAGGCAGCACCTGCAGCAGAGAAAGCAGCCGATAAGGCAGCAGTAGGCGCAGATAAGGCAGCAGCCGACAAACCTGTAAAGGCAGACAAGCCCGCAAAGGTAAAAAAACCAAAAGTAAAGAAAGAGAAGAAAGAAGCAGCACCGGCAACAGATAAGGCTCCTGAGAAGGCAGCAGAGAAGGCACCGGCACCGGCAGCAGAGAAGGCACCGGCACCAGCACCGGCAAAGAAGTAAAAACAAAACTTGTCTAATAAAAAAGAGGGTGGATTTATCTACCCTCTTTTTTTATGTCTTTTATATGTCCTATAAGTCTTATCTGCCCTATGCCCCTCCCTATATATTCATGGGGTCTGCTTCAATATGTACACCCGGCAAACCGTAGATGGATAAAAGGGCTTTTTGGAAAAGCATTTCATTGCCTCTCAGGATTAGCTTCCACCTGTAGAAACCCCTCCTCTTTTGTTTCATGGGGCCCGTTACATGCTCTGTCAACCCTTCCTGTTCCAGAATCCTGTTTATCTTATCAAGCATCTTTAGACCGGCTTCCTCCCTCTTTTTTTCCACATCTATCAAAAAAAACCTCGAATAGGGCGGGAACTCGGCTGCTTTTCTCTTCTTCAGTTCTTCCGTATAAAACCTTTCCAAACCAAAAAAGCGTACCGGGTTAACAGCCAGTTTTCTATCCATGAAAAAATAAATCTCTTCAGGCGCCAGAATGTCCAATAAGTTCATAAAAATCTGAAACATCTTCTCCTCTGACCTATATCCGGCCATCCTGACCAATTCTTCCCATCCAACAAAAATCATTTTATTTACATGCATACCATATATTTTGGATAGAGATTGTGTTCCTATAAGAATCAGCCGGCGGCCATCCGAAATGTCGGATACTGTTTTTCTTAATTTCTTAATAGTTTCAGCGGTAATGTTCATAATATGGGAATCCGTAAAAATAGTCTTAAGTTCTTCTTCAATATACTCCGCGCCTACAAAAGCAGTACGGATAAGATTGCTGCCGCAATAAACACATTGATCTTCATATGTGAAGCTTTTATTACAAATACCACAGGCAAGCATGTTGCCCTTTTTGCTGAGGCTCAACACTCCTTCGCAAAAAGGGCATAAAAATGTCCTTTTGCATTCGAGACACTGGATGTGAGACATATAGCCCCTTCTCGGTGTAAATAGGGCGACATTTTCATTCTTTTGCACTGCATCGGTTATTACAGCTATAAGCTTGTCCGGCAGAACATCTTGTCCGGCAAGGCCTTTTTTCATTAATACAATTGAATATTTTTTGTCTATCTCCTGCTCATTCCCAATAACATTGAACCTTCCCTCTTCTCCATTCTTAAACATCTCCATAGATGGTGAAGCGCTCCCGAAAATAATGGGGATATGTTCTGCTTCTGCCAGTCTCAGAGCTAACATATTTGCATTATAATTAAATCCCTCTTCATTCCTGTATTCATCTTCCTCCTGTCTTTCCACAATAATAAGAGAGAGGTCGGGTATCGGCAAAAAGATGCAGCTCTTGTTGCCGAGAATCAAAAAACCGTTTCCATTCCTCGCCTTAAAATACGCGTCCATTTTAGCTTTGGCTTTAATGGCCGACCCATACCAGATTACATTATTTTTGAACCTGTCAGCAAAGGTCTTATGATAAAATCTTCCTGCTGCGTAGTAATCAGGAAGCAGCATAAGAACGTTTTTCCCTTCACTTATAAGTTCGGATATGAATGTCATATAATATGCAAGACGATTTTCTATATTTCCTATATATAACGTTTTTTTAGAAACCGCCTTCGCTGCGCCTGCTTCCCGGGACGGTTCAAAGACTTTTTCGGCAAATATATCGCGGAGTTCTATAACGCCATCTTGAAAATATTGGAAAATTGTATCCTTTCCCGTGCTTTTGTACGCCTTTTTCAAGGAGATTCCCTCTAATGCCGAGGAGCATGGCGCTAAGCTCCTTATAACAATATAGTTTTCAATTTTAAGCGTTTGCGGAAGAGCATACTTAAGCACCATACCCATAGGCGTCACATAGTAATGGGAAGCCCACTCACACAAACGGGCAGTCATGCCGTCAATCAATGGAAATATGTCTATTATGTCGCTGACGACTTTCAGGCCTGCATCGTCTTTTGCTTCAACATCAATAACAAACCCCGTCAATGTTTTATTGTGAAAGGGAACTGTTACCCTTGAAAAGGGTCTTATAAAGGATTCCCATTTTTCAGGCACTGAATAGGAAAAGGTTTTAGCTATAGGAATAGAAAGGGCAACATGGACAATCATGAAGAAAGCAAAAAATCTTTATAATCAAGGCTTTTAAGAAATTTTATCTGCGTAATTTCTTCTCCGAGAAAGCGGCCGCCTATTTCTTTGAATGTATCAGGTGAGTCTGTTACAAAATATTCGCATCCCCCTTTTCCTGTGTCATTTAAAATACCTTTTTTTTCAAGGGTGTGCTGCACTTCTTTAGCGGTTTCCCTTCCGGTATTTACAATAGTTATATCCTTGCCCACAACCCTTTTAATAACATGTTCCAGAATAGGGTAGTGAGTACAGCCCATGACCAGCGTATCAATCCCTGAATGCTGAAAGTCATTCAGATACCTCTCTGCCATGAGGAAGGCAACTTTATCATTTTCAAGCCCTTCTTCCACAATGGGAACAAAAAGAGGACATGGTTTTGCCAGCACATTTATCTCGGAATCGATTTTTTTTACAGCCTTTCCGTAAGCCATACTGTTAATTGTGGCTTTTGTGCCGATAACACCTATCTTCTTTGTTTTTGTATATCGTACTGCTTCTACTGCCGCCGGGTAAATAACCCCCAGAACAGGGATGGGCAGCTTTCTTTTAAGGATGTCCAGCGCCAGAGCCGAGGATGTATTGCAGGCAATGACAAGGACTTTAATCCCCTTTGTAAGCAAAAAAATTGCACTTTCAAGGGCGTATTTTGTAATGGTTTGGGGAGATTTATTCCCGTATGGAAGCCTTGCCGAGTCGCCAAGATAGAGGATATGTTCAGAGGGCAGGAGTTTCTTTACCTCCTTCAGCACGGTAAGCCCGCCTATGCCTGAATCAAACATGCCTATTGAAAGCGTTTTCACGGAAAAAGATTATTTTAGATGCAGGGAAATGTCAAGCTAATAAGGCAGTAAGCTAAGCAGCCATAAAATAGTTTCACTTTTTTGAAAACATTTTTCGCCATTCAGACAGGATTTAATATGGCAGAGAGCGTCAGGCAGTTTTAGCGGGTAAAGTTTTAAATTTTTTACTCAACTGAAAAAATATTCTTGACAAAAAAAAACCGGCATTATATAAATTGCTACTATATATAGTGTACATATTGAATAAACATACTAAATATTGTGGTATAATCAATACCGGTTAAGTTTTTACATTTTATTATATGGCTCTAACCGGCCTTTGATTCACTTTTCAAAAAAACCCAGGGGGGTTAAATGGAAACAACAGATTTAAATCTTTTTGTAAGGACATCAGAAGAAACAATATCGGATTGGAACAGGTCGAGAATAACAGACGCCCTCATAAGAGAAACATATATAGATTATGATACGGCAAACGAGATCAGCAAAGAAGTGGAGCGGATGATATGGAAATCAGAGGTAAAGATGGTAACTGCTCCGCTCATCAGAGAACTCGTAAATGCAAAACTTATTGAAAGAGGACTTGAGAATGAAAGGAAAAGGCATACAAGACTTGGTATGCCTATGTATGACGTGGACAGCCTCATCCTCCATCCGAACAAAGAGAACGCCAACGTTCCCCACGGACCGGAGGCAACCAATCTTACTCTTGCAGAAAATATCAAGAAAGAATACGCGTTGCTTTCAGTATTCTCACAGGATGTAGCTGATGCCCATATGAATGGCGACATTCATCTTCACGATCTGGGCTTTATCGACAGACCCTATTGCAGCGGACAATCATTAGAATATATTAAGAAATTCGGACTTAACCTCCCGCATTCTTTATCCATGGCAAAACCTGCAAAACACCCTGAGGTGCTTCTTGCCCATCTTGTAAAATTTGCCGCTGCGCTTCAGAGCAATTTCGCAGGCGCAATAGGGTGGGACGCAATAAATATCTTCTTTGCTCCATACCTTGAAGGTATGAGTGATGATGATGTAAAACAGCTTGCCCAGATGCTCATATTCGAATTTTCACAACAGGCTGTAGCAAGAGGGGGGCAGGCAATATTCTCCGATATCAATCTGTACTGGGAAATTCCAAAACATTTTGTTGACACGCCTGCCATTGGACCTTCCGGTCAATTTACCGGTAAAACTTACGGCGAATATGAAAAGGAAGCGCAAAGATTTGTATGGAAGTTGTTTGAGGTATTTAAAGAAGGTGATGGCGCAGGAAGGCCCTTCTTTTTTCCAAAACCTCTTGTTCATATTACTGAAAAGTTCTTTAAAACCGACGGCTATATGGATTTTCTTAACCATATTTCCGATGTCGCTTCCGATAAAGGCAATACATACTTTGTATTCGATAGAGGTGAAACCGCCAAGATATCCGAATGCTGCCGTTTAAGCTTCAAGCTTGAAGCGCATGACCTTCTGGATGCAAAACAGCCCTGGAGAATGAGGTACTGCGCCCTGCAGAATGTTTCAATAAACCTTCCCAGAATTGCCTATCTTGCACATGGCGACGACACAAAACTCCTCAGTCTTCTTACAGAAAAGTTTGTCCTTACAGTTAAAGCCCATAAGGAAAAGAGGTCTTTTCTTGAAAAACTCCTCTCCCTCGGAGAAGACGGCCCCCTTTCCCTGCTGACCATGAACAGGGATGGAATGCCTTATCTCAGATTCAATCTTGCCTCACATCTTGTAGGTATGGTGGGACTTAATGAGATGGTTCAAATCCACATTGGTGAAGAGATGCATGAATCAAAGAAAGCTCTGAAATTCGGTCTTAAAGTCATTGCCCATATGAACCTGATAACGGAAAAAATCAGGACACAGGATAACATGAAGATTGTCCTTGAACAGACCCCGGCAGAGAGCACAAGCTACCGGTTTGCAAAGCTTGACCTCCATCACTTTTCACCGGCATCGGGGAGGATTGTGAAAGGCGATATTTCGACAGGAGAGGTCTATTATACGAACTCCACCCATCTGAATGTAAAAGCCCATATGAACCCCATTGAAAGGGTCACAAATGAAGGAGTATTCCATCCGCTCATAGAAGCCGGATCAATCTCCCATGTATGGCTCGGTGAATCCCAGCCGACAAAGGAGGCTATAGCCGATTTTGTCATAAAAACCTTCAGATATACTTCAAACGACCAGATTGCCTTTTCTCCGGAATTTACCATTTGCAACACATGCGGCAGAACCTCAAGAGGGCTCTACGAAATCTGTCCTTCATCAACATGCAACTCGCCGGATGTTGACGGTATTACAAGGATTACCGGGTATTTTACAAAAATATCAGCCTGGAACAAGGGCAAACTCGGCGAACTGAAAGACAGATACAGGAATGCAGAGTTTTTCGGCGGGCAAAAAAAAGCGGTAAACGAATAAAAGTATTGAGACAAGAACCAAAGGCAAAGAGGCGCAGGCACTTCCTTTTTTGCTCTTGACTCTATCAAAAGGGAGGAAGCATGGGTATTGTAAAAATCTTTTACAAGGATGATTGTCCGATGTGTCCAAGCGCGAAAAATCTGCAAAAGAACTTGAAAGAAAATAATGTAGGTGTTGAATCATATAATGTAGGAACAGCCGAAGGGCTCGCTGAGGCAACATTTTACGGGGTAATGGCGCTCCCCGCTGTAATTATCGAAGATGAGATGGAAAACTCCCTTGGGGAGTGGAGAGGCAATGTACCAAAGATGGAAGAGGTTTTAAATGTTGTACACGGATCATGAATTCCCTGTTAAAGGTTTTATAGAGACAAGCTTTATTGACTGGAAAAAACATCTCTCATCGGTGATTTTTTTCGGACAATGCAACTTCAGGTGCCCATACTGTCATAACAGCAACCTCGTTCTCCACCATGCTGAAATGGAAGATATCCCATTTGAATATGTGATACTTACACTCAGAAAATATAAAAAATGGGTTGACAGGGTGGTAATCACCGGCGGAGAGCCGACCGTTCATATGAACCTTTTCAATATCATTTGGAATATAAAAAAAGAAGGCATGCTCATTAAGCTTGACACAAACGGCTCATCGCCTGCTACAATCAAGGGCCTTGTAAGCGAAGGTTTGATAGATTATATAGCCATGGATATAAAGGGACCAATTGACAGATACAAGAGATGGTGCGGTGTTGACGTTGACACGAAAAAGATAGAAGAAAGTGTAGAATTTATTCTGGAAGGAAAGGTTGATTACGAATTCAGGATGACCGTTGTTCCCTTCCTCCACAGGGAGGAAGATATTTATGAAACAGCAGAATATATAAAGGATGCAAAACAGTTTTATATACAGGAATTTAAACCCAATAATACACTGAACCCGGACTTTTCAGCTATTAAACCTTTTTCATCTGAAAAGGCGGAAAAGATCAGGCAAAATGTCCTTAACCGCATTGCCGGCAGCGAAGAGTCCCTTGCATTAATTCAATAAAGCAGATTGGGATGAAATACTACCCCGCCGCAAGCACAAGCCCATCGACAAGGAGGTTGATTACTGAGTTTTTGCTTTGTTTGCCAATTTTCTGTCAAAAGTGAATAATATCATTCCATAATTATTTGCTTTCGCATGAAGAATACAGTCTACAATGTCTAACGAGGTCTCTGCAAACAAATCCAAAGCCCCGCTCAATTCCTTTTTGTCTTTATTTACTATTCCCTTGTATGCAAGAAACTGGTTTAGTTTTTCTGACACCTCCCGTCTTGGTACGTTGTAGTATTTCAAGAGAACGTAGACACATTCAACAAGGACGCTTTCAAGAATAATGGCAATCTCTGTACCTGTTCTAACCTTTTCAAATACAAACTGGGCTTTCCTGAAAAGCTCATCATTGTCCTCCAGCAGATATCTCAGAATAGTATTTGTATCAGGCAATTTAACTTTTTGATTTTTCATGCACTATATCTCCCGCTACATCTCCCCATACCATTTCCCTGACTTCTTCGATAGGCTTATATTTTTGTGCATATTTTTTCATAGAACCGCCAATGCTCAAAACAGGCTTAATTATTACTCTTTCATCTATAACTTCAAACTCTACAATGTTCCCCTTCAGCATGTCTCTTATTTTTTTCGGGATTGTAATTTGCCCCTTAGAAGTAATCTTTGCTGTCATATTCATTTTATTTCCTTACCATATAATATTTCATTAATAATTCTTATTGTAATGCATAATTAAATTGTAATCAAGCATTTTCAGCACCCCTGTCGATGGGCTTACCGCAGAACTTTTGAAATAATTGATTTTAGCAGTCACCCCGGTGAAAACCGGGGTCCAGTGTCTTTGAAATTTGTTGAATTTCCTGGATTCCGGCTTTCGACGGAATGACAAAAAATGGGCAGTATCAATTATTTCACATGATCGCAAGCGGACGAGGTATCAAAACATAAAACTGAAAAAAGCTTTCACAGCGGGATACGTGAAATTTATCCGCACAGATTAACGAATCAATACAGCCATATATGATCTAACTCATCTCCGCTCCTGCCTTCAGTCTTTCTTTCCCGCACAACTCTGGCTGGAGAACCGGCTACTACCATATTCGGAGGGACATCCTGCGATACTATTGAATTGGCGGCTACAATCGCCTGCTCGCCTACTGTTACGCCGGGGAGGATAATGGCTCCCGTATATATCTTTGCATAATCCTTTATGACAACAGGGTTATATTCTCTTATAATATGGGAAGATTCCGAATGAGTATGAGTGAATATTCTTACATCCTCTGTTAGACAAACCTGATTTCCGATAATAACACCGCCCTTTGAGTCGACAAAGACACCGCGGTTAAAAAATACAAAATCGCCGACTTCAATGTTTTGTCCGAAGTTGAATCTGAAATTTTCCTCTGAGATAAAACCAATGCCGCACTTCTTAAAGAGATGCTCCGCAATCAATCTCCTCAATAACATTGCGAAATTCACAAAGAGACCCATGGGCAGCTTATCAAGAACATCCCATAAAAAATGAAGATATCGCTCCCTGGATGTAAGAGGCGGTTCGCGTCCCATGGGGAGCAATTCGCTGTATAACGTCAGCTCATTTATAAGCTCAAGGGAATATTCAGGACCTTCCATAATGCGGAGGATTCGTCGAGTTCCCTCTGCATCAAGCCCCGATTTAATAATCTCTTCAATCTCTTTCAACTTTCCTTTGAGTATCTTCTCCATATACACTCCTCTACACTTTCCGCAGGATAACTTATTCTCCTATTGTAGCAAATAATATTATGATTTTACTTAATCCACACTACATTTTTCATCAGGAAATATGTTTTTCTGTTTTCTCTGTTCTATAATAAGATAACCGGAAAAGCCCTGGGTAGATAATTTGTCTGCAAATATAAATATTTCTTCAGAGCGGGATAATTATCAATATAGCATATACATTTTAATCAGTTATAAGTTCCTGACAATCTCACTACAAGCAAAGAAGTTCTCAAAACAATAAAACTGAAAAAACTTTCGCATCGAGTTATGCGATATTCACTCGCTTAATATTAAACTTCAATATCATTAATATTTTAAGATTTTTGAAGCTTCATTCATATTTCTTAAAATATTTTAATTTTTTGCTTGACAATTTTTTATGCCGTTGCTATAAAATTAAAATAGTTTAATAAAAGGAGGTGAAGTTATTATTTTCAATTGTTTTACTAAAAGTGAATTTTACAGTTTATTCAAAACTAAAAAGGAGGCAAGAATGAAAAAATTATTAGTTATTATGCTTGCATTGTTTCTTGCAGTTCCTGCCGTAACTTACGCAGGAAGCGTAACAAGCAGGTATGATGTAACCCTCGGCGGCTATGTTAAGTTCGATATGGGCTACAATACGAAGGCTGCAGGAGGCGCAGACTACGTCGTAGCGCCACTTTCAGGCAGGAACGGGAACCAGATTCAGAACGACCAGTACGGCAACTTTTTTGCAGCATCAGGCGAGACAAACTTAAATGTCCTCATTAAAGGTCCTGATGGTTGGGGCGCAAAGACATCGGCTTATGTTGAAGGCGATTTTTTTGGAGCATGGGCATCTTCAAACTACGGCTTATTCACCCTGAGACATGCATGGATGAAACTGGATTGGGGAAACACAAAATTGACCATCGGCCAGCAGTGGCAGGGTTTCGGTCTTGTGCCTACCTATGGCGGAAATCTGCTCAGCTTCAGCGGTCTTGCAAATGTTATGAAGGGAACCCGTCAGCCTCAGATTGTTCTTAATACAAAGATCAACAACAACTGGGCTTACATGGTAGGTATTATGTCTCCTGCCAGCACATTAGGTACACTTGGTGGAAATACCCAGGTTAACCAGTACACCAGAAACGGGCTGCCTTTTGCAGAAGGCGAACTCACCTGGACATCTGACGCATGCGGAAAGATTGGTCCCTGGCAGATGCTCTTCGGTTTAGGCGGTTATTACGGTCAGGTAAAAAATTCAGCAGCTTATGCTACTGCTGCTGGAGCTACCAAATTTGCTGACGATACAAGTCCTTCCTGGGCAGCAATCTTTAAAGGCTATATACCCATTATCCCGGAGAAAAAGGGAAATAAAGCAGGCGCTCTTTCACTGTCAGGCGCTGCCATGATGGGTCAGAACTGGTCCTGGATGAACCCCGGTCCGACAATTGCAACCGGCTCAAATGTTGATTATTTTACAGGCGCAGGAACAACCGGCTACAGAGATGCATCACCCACAGTTTGGGGCGGATGGGCACAGTTGACATATTTCTTTACCGATAAACTTTTTGTCAACGGTTATTATTCTCTGCTGACAGCAAATCTCAGCGATACTTACAGACAGAAATTGACAGTTGCTAATAACAGCGTACCCTGGTTCACTGGTCCGAAAAACAACCAGATGTTTGCAGCTAACATTATGTATGACGTGAACCCTGCAATGAGGGTAGGCTTTGAGTGGCTCAATATGTATACACGCGCTGCATCCCTTACCAATGCTGCTGCCGGACTTGGAGCATATGACACAAAGAACTCCGTCAATACATTCAGGATTGGCGCATACTACTTCTTCTAAGAAGAGGCAACAAGAGTATTTAAAAAGGGGGAGCTTTTGCTCCCCCTTTTTTATTATTTTTTTTCTCTCATGAAAAATACACAAAAAGTGCAGATCAGGATTAGCCTGTACAGCAAAACAAATAATATCGAAATAATATAAATTCGTAATATACTACTTTGTTAAAAAGATCAAGTTTTAAAAAAAGAAGTTTAAAAAAGCACTTATATTGTCGTTTTCTGTTATTTCCCGTAAATATATGATTAATGCCCAATTCGCTCCATTGGCTTAATTTGCCAATACTGTCATTTTTGCGAATACTCTGAAAGGCCACAAGCACGGGTACGGTTCAATTGCGAAGCAACATCCGGAATAGGACTGGATGCCGGATCAAGTCCGGCATGACAAACTTTTACATGTTTAATTGCAGGATTAATATTGTCTGTGGATACAGAAGACTAATTACGGCCTCTAAATTCATTAAAAGTCAACATTAATGAATTTCTCCGAAAATGTTTCGGAGAAATTGTAAAACAAGGACCAGCTTGGGTTTATAAAAGATATTTATTGTGGTGGAAACAGTTTCCACCACAATTGCGGCAAATTCATTACTGAACCAGAAAAAGGCCCCTCATTTGAGGAGCCTTTTTTATTTGTCTTTCCCGATTATTTTTTAAAAAGGTTTTTTTACACTATTGCTTTCAGTTTTTCCTTCAGGTTTTTAGTGAAATCCTTTTCCACGTCTTTTGCCTTTGCTCTCATAATCCTGTCGCCGAACATGGCAAGCTTTCCGACAATGCTCACATCTGAGGCATATTTAACTTCAACCGTGCCAGGAGCCACTTCTTTCAAATCTACGGTGGTCTTGTTTTTAAAGTGACCGAGTTTTGTGACATCTTCACCTTCGCCTTCAATCTCGAGGTGCGTCGGTTTCTCAATTTTTGTCATCCTGTTTACAAATTTCAGTTTCGCAGTAATGATACCGACCTTCTGTTTTACAATACATTCATAGGAATTTTCGTCAATAACTCTGACTGACTCAGTTCCCGGTATGCATGTCATAATGCTTTCCGGTTTCAGCATGAAATCAAACAACTTATCAATGGGAGCATCTACTGTAAAACTTCCTTCTATAATCATGAAAACCTCCTGTTCTTTGATTAACCTCAGTTAACCTCTTATTTACTTTTTGGCGCGCGCCTTTTCAATGGCTTCAGCCAGAATCTGATAGCTTGCGTTTCCCGGCGTTGTAGCCTGCTCAATCATAAGGTCTATAAATGATAAACCCTGGGCATTAACCCATTCTCTGTGAGGCTTGTCTCCTGTGCCGAACATATGTCTGGCACAATCTATTGCGCTTCCTGTTTTTGCTTTTTTACCGCATACCGGACATATTACAGGATCGGATATAGGTTCGCTCATGTTTTTATTCCTCCTCGTTTATTATTTCCCTTGTGCTTCTTTCTTTTCCTTTAGTGCATTAAGAATCATTTCCGGCCGTACCGGGCATTCCTTCATCTGTACGCCGAAAAGATGGAAAAGCGCATTCCCTATTGCTGCAGCAGTAGGGTTGGTCAGGCCTTCGCCTGCTTCTTTTGCTCCGTATGGTCCTTCAGGCTCATATGTGTCAATTTCTGCGATATTTGCCGGGGGCATCTCTGTGGCTCGTATCATCTTGTAGTCCACTAAATTGGGATTCATTAATTTTCCATCTTCGTAAGGCATATATTCAAGGTAACCATAACCGGCAGCCATGGAGAAGGCTCCTTCGAGCTGGCCGATAAGACCGAGATGGTTGATTGGCTGACCACAGTCATGTGCTGTCATACTGTCGACAAGTTTTATCTTACCCGTTTCCTCATCAACTTCAACTTCAACACCCTGAAGCATATAACTGTATGCCGGGGAGATCATGCCTTTGCGGTGAGGTGTATAGTAGCCTCTGCCCACAATTCTCTGACCGTCTTTACCGCGGAGGGCCTTTCTTACGAGTTGGACAAACTCTTCGCCTCTTTCCGGGCGGGCAATAGCATGGACCCATCCGTCTTTTATATCAAGATCGTATACAATGTTTAACCCTGACTGCGCGTAAGCAAACTCAAGGAGTTGTTTCTTTGCGTCTTCTGCAGCCATTTTCACTGCATTGCCTGTCATAAGGGTCTGCCTGGAGCCCCATGCGCCGAGGTCGGCAGGGCAGTGATCTGTATCTCCTGAATGTACCTTTATGTCTCCCACTTTGACACCCAGAGCTTCTGCGCAGATAATAGCCATAGTAGTATTTGAACCCTGGCCTATTTCCTGGGCACCTACATGCAATTCTACAGTTCCATCCTGATTGATGGTAACAACTGCCGATGAAAAGGAGTAAGGCGTGTCAAACCAGTTGAAGATACCGCCTGACATGAAACCGCAGGCAGAAAGGCCTATAGCTCTGTTGGCAGGCAATTCACCCTTTGATGCGATCCATGTTTTAATTTCATCATAGCACTGATCAATGCCGCAACTTGCAATTGTAGCCTGACCCGGTACTTCGTAGCCTTCGTGGTGAGAGTTCATCCTTCTCATTTCGATGGGATCAAGGCCAAGGTCTGCGGCAATCCATTCGATCTGCTGTTCCGAACACCACATAGCCTGGGGAGCACCGAAACCGCGCATTGATGTTGAGGGCAATGTATTTGTGTATACTCTGTAGCCGTCATAGCGGTAACCCTTCCATCTGTATGGGAAGGAGTGGAAAAAACCGGTAAGGTAAAGGGCTGTTGCGCCCATGCCTGTGTATGCGCCGCCGTTGGTAAATACTTTGGCTTCACGGGCGCAGAAAGTACCATCCTTTTTCACGCCCGTCCGGACATAGTAGAACATAGGAGTACGACGTTTAGTGGCTATGAAATCTTCTTCTCTTGTATAAACGATTTTAACAGGTCTGAAAAGCTTCATGGAGAGTATTGCACTGCAGAAGATTGCTCCGTCAAGTTCGAACTTGCCGCCGAAACCGCCTCCTACATATTTAGCAAGAACGCGCACATCACCCTCTCTCATGCCGAGTACACCGGCCATAAGAGCCTGCATATAATAAGCAGACTGGTTGGATGAATAAATGGTCATCTTTTTTTCCGGTGTGTAGCTTGACACGGCAGCACGGGTTTCCATACACATATGTGCCTGTCCGCCGCATTTGAACCAATCTTCTCTTACATATTCTGCTTCATCGAATGCCTCTTCCACTTCGCCCCACTCAATATGGCGGGTAACATTGATATTGCGCTCAAAACCTTCATGGATTTCAGGCGCGTCCTTTTTTATGGCATCCAGCGGCTCGTAAACCCCTTGAAGCACTTCATATTCAACATCAATGTAGTCGAGAGCTTTTTCAGCGATTTCTTCCGTTAATGCGGCTACTGCCGCAACCGGCTCGCCGATGTAGCGGACCTTATCAAGAGGCAGTATCTGTTCATCGCAAAGATCTTTATAGCGCCGCCAGATTCCCTGCTTAACCCCGAGAGTGTCTTTGCCTGTTACAACACCATATACTCCTGGAATCTCCAGGGCTCTGCTGTAATCAATATTCAGGATTTTTGCGTGAGGGTGCGGGCTGCGCAATATTTTACCATAAAGCATGCCCGGCAGTTTTACGTCAAAGGTATATTCTGCCCGACCGGTCACCTTTGCTATACCGTCTATATTATGAACATGAGTGTTAAGTACCGTGAATTTCGAATGCGGGTTTATTACGGTGTATTTGTTCATGATTTTGCCTCCGTATATTTACCTTTTGCCGTTGCGTCTATCGCCCTGACGATACTGTTGTAACCGGTGCAACGACAGATATTCCCTTCAATACCTTCTTTTATTTCCCATTCTGTCAATTCCGTGCTCTCATTGAGCAATGCCTGAGCGGACATGAGCATACCGGGGGCGCAAAAACCACACTGGTAAGAGCCATTGTCAAGGAATGCTTTCTGGATAGGTGCAAGCTCGCCGTTTACTTCCAATCCCTCAACAGTGTTTATCCGGCATCCTTCAGCCTGCACTGCCAGTACTGAACATGATTTTACGGCCATATCGTTGATCATTACCGTGCATGCGCCACAGGATACCGTATCACATCCTCTTTTTGTTCCGGTTAAGCCTATATGGTCTCTTATTGCTTCAACCAAAAGTGTTTTCGGGTTTATATATAACTCATAATCCTGCCCGTTTACATTGAGCGTTAATAATATCTTTTCCATTTTTATCTATCCTCCTTTCTCGGTTAGCCTCTTGCTTCTTCCCATGCCTGTTTCAACATCCTCTTCGTCAACACGCCCAGGATATGTCTTCTGTGTTCTTCGGACCCATGAATATCAGCAACAGGTTCACAGTCTACCGATGCCAGCTTGCCTGCCTCGGCAAAGAGATTTTCATCATATGCCTTTCCAATTAATAACTCCTCCACCCCTTTAACCCTTATCGGCGTCGAACCGGCATTGCCGAGAACAACCCGTACATCCTTGCATGTTCCATTGTCATTGAGTACAACAGAGGCTGCGGCGGCAACTATGCCCATATCGCTTTCAAGAAGGTTGAATTTCTGATAAGCCGCGCCGCTTTTCGGCTCCGGAGCGGGTATGTGGACTTCCAGGACCAGTTCGTGATCCATGACTGTTTCAAAATAATCGACAAAGAAATCTTCAAGCGCTACTGTTCTTTCGCCGGCAGCATTTCCTATTTTTATATTTGCCTTTAATGCGATCAGGACAGGTCCGGGGTCTCCCGCGGAATCGGCGTGTGCAAGGTTGCCGCCAATGGTGCCCCAGTTTCTCACCTGGATTGAGGCAAGCTTGTTTTCCATTGACACCAATACAGGATAATACTTCTTAATTACATCGGATTTCTCAATGGCACGGTGAGTAGTTGTAGCACCGATTCTCAATCCATCTCCAGCATCAAACTTTATATAGTCAAGTTCTTTGACATGCTTGATGTCGAGTATGTATTCCGGTGATATCATACCCTGTCTCATTACAATCAGTAATGACTGGCCGCCGCATATAACCTTGCAATCTTCATGCTCGGCATACATGGCAAGCATTTCCTTAAGCGAACCAGGCTTTAGGTAATTAAAATCATTAATCATAGTCCTCTCCTTTCTTTTATCATTAGTACTCTCCTTTTTTACCGCTGTTCCTCTTTATTTTTTCTTTGCCCGTCTCTTTTTTGCAGCTTTTCTCTCACTTCCGCTACCTCTCCCACAATATCTTCAACATTCTGTATCCACTTAGGACTCGTCTGAATCCCATCCGGCATCCCAAATTTTTCATCCTGCACTTCGCTGCTCTTTACATATTGTGCCTTCAACTCATCAATCTGATTTGCTCCAAGAGACACTCCGTGATATTCCTTGGAAAAACACAGATAAAAATGCCTTCCCCGGTATATGGCGCATTCTGTACAAACCCCCTTTGAAATCGGACAAGTCATCTTTACTTTTGCCATAAAAAACTCCTTAAAACTCTATTTCAATACAAATAACTACAAGTGAAATTATTTACAATATTTATTTAAATGTCAAGCTAAATATGACACATAATAAATTTACCATAATAAACAATACATTTACAACACACTGTTTTTCGGACAGTTATTTAATTATAATATTGTTTACTATAGTGAATATATATTGAAATGCTGCGTGGAAAACTCATTTTTTTTAATCACTGTATACAATTATTGTTGACAAACATGTTGCGATTGCTAATAATTATGGATAAGCAAAAAATAAGAGGAGGGTTAACCATGAAAGTGAAGTATTTTTATCGTTTTTTTATTTTAGTATTGTTTGTATCTTTCTGTCTCGTTTCATTTCCTGATGGTGCGTCAGCACAAAAAGCAATCACGCTCAACTATTCCAATTTTTTTCAGGCAGGTCACAAAAACAGCATGATTTCAGAGCAATGGTGCAAAGAGATCGAAAAAAGAACGAACGGCAGAGTTAAAATAACATATTTTCCCGGCGGGACACTGACGCCGGCGCCTCAGACCTACGACAGCGTGGTAAAAGGTATTGCCGATATCGGTTTTAGTGTTCTTGGTTATTCAAGGGGAACATTCCCTATGATGGCAATGATTGATCTACCCCTCGGTTACAAGAGCGGCATGGCTGCAACCAAGCTTATAAACGAATTCTATAATAAATTTAAACCAAAAGAGCTTGATAAAGTTCATGTTTTATATCTTCACGCCCATGGCCCCGGAATTTTGCATACCAAAAAACCGGTTAACAAGCTTGAAGATTTGAAGGGCATGAAGATAAGAGCGCAGGGCAGCGTTGTGCCTGTAGTACAGAAATTGGGCGGCGCCCCCGTCGGCGCGCCGATGCCTGAGACTTATGATGCACTGCGTACCGGCGTTGTTGACGGATCCATGGCCCCCTATGAAGCCCTTGAGGGCTGGAAATGGGGCGAAATCATTAAGTCCACAACTGAGTGCTACGGCTCCGCTTATACGGCAGGAATGTTCGTTGTTATGAATAAAGACAAATGGAATGCCCTTCCTCCTGACATACAAAAGGTATTTAATGAAGTAAGCGCTGAGTGGATAGAAAAGCAAGGAAAAGTATGGGATGAAATAGATAAATTGGGCAAGGAATTTACTATAAAAAAGGGAAATAAAGTTATACCGTTGTCAAAAGAAGAGGATGCAAGATGGGCAGCAGCCGTAAGGCCTTTGCTTGACCAGTATGCAAAAGATGTGACTGCCAAAGGTCTTCCCGGAGACGAGGCATTAAAGTTCTGCCTTGATTTTCTGAAGAAACACTAATACACCGGTTATATGCTGTTTTAAGGGGGATGCTCAACATCCCCCTTAAAATATTCAAAATCTATTCACGCCTTCAGCTTTATTATCGTTAATATAATAACTCTCAATATTTAATTCTTGGCTTGACCAGGCAAAATACAATCATGCAATACAATATATTTTGCTGTCCTTAGAGATATTACATATTATTATCTTGTATGCTATAATTGAAAGATTCAGGTGAATTACATGAAGGATGAAGAAAAAACCAATGAAGAGCTTCTAAAGGAATTACGATGGCTGCGCTATTCTCTTGAGACATTAAAAATGAAAGAGGAAGCATATGGCAAGCTGGAAGAGGAGAAGGCAAAATATGAAGAGCTTGAGCATATTTTGCTCAATTCAAACCCTGAGGCTCTTTTTCTCATAAATACTCAGGAAAATATAATCCTGGCAAACGAAGCAGCTGCCATAAGACTGAATATGAGCAGGGACGAACTTGTCGGCCTACATATTTGCAGTATTTTTTCACGGGAGGCTTCTGATAAAATAAAGAAACATATTGATGAAGTTTTTTTTACAGGCAATAAGGTTCATTTTGAATTTACCCATAACGGTAAGTATTACGATAACTATCTCTACCCGGCCTTTGATGACCGGGGACAGGCGTCAAAAGTTTCAATGATTTCCATGGATGTTTCGGAACGGAAGAGTGCGGAAAAAGCTTTAAAACAACTTGAGAAAAAGTATCGCATCACATATGAAAATGTAATAGAAGGTGTTTTTCAAACAAATCCTGAAGGGCATTTCCTTAATGTGAATAATGCCTTGGCGCGTATATTAGGGTATAGTTCGCCTGAAGATTTAATTACTACCGTTATTGAAATAGCTTCACATCTTTTTGTAGATCCTGAACGTCGTATTGAATTTCTGCGTTCGCTCAGAGAACGCAGCCTGGTTTACAATTTTGAAGCTCAGATGTATAGAAAGGACGGAGGTATAAACTGGGTATCGATAAATGCCCGGGCAATTCGTGATAAAAAAGGAAATGTTCTTTATTATGAGGGGACTATCGAAGATATAACAAAACGAAAAAGGCTTGAAGTCCAGCTGATTCAGTCGCAAAAGATCGAAGCTGTGGGAAGGCTGGCCGGCGGAATGGCGCATGATTTCAGCAATCTTCTTACCACAATCATAGGGAATTTAGAAATACTCCTTTATCGAATAAAGCCGGATGATCCAGGCTATAAGGAAATCGTAAGTATACAGGAGATATCCGGACGCGCATTCAAGTTGTGTCAGCAGCTTCTTTCCTTAAGCCGCAGTCAGCTTGTCAAGCTCAGCGAAATTAATTTAAATGATATTATTCTGAAAATGGAAAAGATGTTGGAAAGACTCATTGGAGAAGATATTCGATACGATCTCTCCCTTGATCCCCATATCAGCACGATAAAAGCAGATCCATCACTGATAGAACAACTTATTTTAAACCTCTCAGTGAATGCGCGGGATGCGATGCCGGCAGGAGGCACTTTAAGTATAGCAACTGCCAATGGCCATTTTAATGCTGAGTATTGCCGTATAAATAAGGATATTCTCCCCGGAGAATATGTGGTGCTGACCATTGCCGATAATGGAACTGAAATACTTCCTTCAATATTGGCACATATTTTTGAACCCTTTAATATGATTAAACCGGATGGAACAGGGTTGGGTCTTTCAATTGTATACAGCATTGTAAAACAGTTTGGCGGCAACATATCCGTGGACAGCACGAAAGAAAGGGGGAGTACTTTTACTATCTGTTTCCCTGCACTGGCACTGGATAAAAAAACTACGGAGACTCTTTTGCTGCCTGCCGAATCTTTAATTTTATCGGGAAAAGCAACAATATTAGTGGTGGAAGATGAGTCCGGTATATTGAATCTTGTAACTGATGTTCTGGAAGGATTAGGATATACGGTAATTCCAGCCGTTAGTGTTGATAATGCAATTTCCAGGGTTGAAGCAAGGGAAGGTCCTATTGACCTTCTTGTCACTGATGTGGTACTGCCGGGAAAACAGGGCACAGTTCTGGTAGACATGCTCAAAGTGAAATATCCGCAGATGAAGGCAATCCTTATGTCCGGATATACCGATGAACGTATACCGCATGAAGAAATTCTCAAAGGTAATGTACACTTTATATCAAAGCCCTTTACCCCTTTTGTGCTTGTGATGAAAGTCCAGGAAGTCCTGGGAGACTCTCAGATAATTTTGTAAAATATATTGAAATCCTGTTTTTTTATGATCAGACTGTTTTTTAAGGATGGCAATTCGATACATAAAATAGAAAATAGTGCAAAATAATATAATTATGGAGTGTGGAGGCGTGTATGAGCTTGGGTAAGTCAGCGGCAGAACGGGCAGACATGCTTGAAAAAACCCCCCTAAGCAAGGAATTCTCCTGGAGAGAACTTGAGGAACTGTCGAAATATATGATTGCGGAGACATTTCCAAAAAACTCCCGGATATTTGAAGAAGGGGATAAAAGGGCATTCATGTGCGTTATTTTTAAAGGAAAAGTAAATATCCTCAAAGAAAGCGGAAATGAAAATAAATTAATTACATCCATAAACGCTGGAAGGATATTCGGAGAAATGTCTGTAATAGACGGAAGCCCGAGGTCAGCCACTGCAATAGCGTCAGAAGATACTGTCCTGATAGTGCTTACCAAGCAGGAGCTTAATAGAATTCTCGATGAAAAACCAAGAATGGGAGCTAAAATACTTCAAAAAATTGCCGCAATAATGAGTCAAAGGCTTCGCGAAACAACAGGAGTGCTTGCTGATTATCTCGGCAAACTCTAAACGTTTTGCGGAACTCCCGTGGTCAGCCTCCTCTCCGGGCAAGTTTACCTGCAAAAATGCTTATGAGCCCGCCAAGCATAATATAGCCTGTCAATACTTCTGCAATCGTTAAAATTATTGCCGCCGATGTTCTCGGAAAGATATCGCACCCAAGTGTGGTAAAGGTTGTAACGCTGAAAAAAACCGAGGTTATAAAATTAAAATCAATCATTGCCGTATTCATATAAAAGTGCTTAGAACCCATAAATAAAAATATGAGGGCAAACAAGAGTATAAAAAGGAATGACCAGACAGCCCATCTGGTAATAGATCTTCCACAATTTGAGAACATCCACCACATAAAACATATGAAGCGTCCAAAGCCGGTTTCTATGAGTTCTTCCAAATAATCCTGGTCTTGAACGAAGGCCCTGAACTTCTGGCTTCCGTAGCAGCCGGCATAAGATCCTTTGCATCGCATAGTAGTATCAAGCATCATATCGTATCTTCTTTCCCAAAGAGCTTGCGGTTTTAATCTTGTTTCTTTGATTAGGCTTAAAAAGATTTTCTGATCATATTTAACTGAGGAGATATTGGCGCCTTCCATATTTACAGCATTCAGGTTGGCGCCCTTCAGATTGGCCTCAACTAAATCGGTATTTCTAAAATCAGCGCATGCAAGCATGGTATTTTCAAGGTTTGCATGTGATAAATCTGCCTTTTGCAGATATGCATCCTCTAATGACGCATAACGCAGGTTCGCGCCGCGAAGGTCCGCGCCTTTCAGATTTGCAAAGAGCAGTATTGTCTGCTCAAGGTGCGCAAAGGCAAAACGCGCCTTTTTAAGCTGTGTATGGGAAAGGTTAGCGCCTTTCAGATTTGCGTGAGTAAAATCCGCGCCCTCAAGTTGCGCAAAGGAAAGGTTTGTCCCCTCAAGTCCGGCATGAGAGAAATTGATATTATTCAGGTTTGCCTTTGCTAAATCTATGCCCCTAAGATCAATATGTTTATCATGGTTCTGTTCCCTCCATTCATTCCATACCTCAACTCCCTTAAGCAGTATTATCATTTGTTGTTTATTCGCCACAGTCATTCTTCCAAAGATCTTTTATTTTATTTACGCTTAAAAATAATTTACAGAGGGAAGCAATTATAATAATTACAGAAATTACACAATTTAACTGCAAGACCGTTCTCGCTCTTTGCTATTCCTATTAGCACAGTTTACAGGTAAAAGATTTTGATGTAAATAACTAAAGCTTCGCAGTTGCTCTTTGCGCCTGCATCAGCATAGCATCTTCAACAATATGAAGAAATTGTAAAAAGTGATCCGGCTTTATTTATCCTAAAGTAGGTGGTTTGACAGATTCAGCATATCTTTGATGTAGCTCCACCAGGTCTCCATCATGATAAGCCGGATATGAGGGAAAGACGGGATATATGAGTTGCGGGTTTTGGGTTACGAGTTACGGGTTGACACTGGATTTGTTTTTTTATCATTCACTATTCACTGCCCGCTCTCGTCTGACGGGAGATTTACTGTTCCATGATTTTTCATTTGTTTTTTTAAATGGAGTAGTGATAAAACCTTATCAATGAAGGATTTGATAGGCTATATGGCAGCCGTACTTACGACATTTTCCCTGCTGCCCCAGATTATACGTATCTGGAAGCTGAAGGAAGCAAGAGACATATCGCTTTTTATGCCTCTTATGACATCAGCCGGTTCAGTATTATGGCTCTTTTACGGTATATTGATTAATGAAGCGCCAATAATAGCTGCAAATACCCTATCTTTGATCTTCTCACTATCGATTCTCTTTATTACAATAAAATACCGGTAGCACAATACAAGAGGGGTCTACAACTATGAAGGATGAACACGTATTATACAGCCATGAAGACATGGTAGCTGTTATAACCCTTAACAGGCCCGAGGCAAAGAATGCATTCAGCCCGGAAATGATATCTCTTTGGGATGCCTGCCTCAAAGAGGCAAAGCAGGATGACTCAATACGGGTTATCATCGTCACAGGCAACGGGGACACTTTCTGCTCAGGCGGAGATATAAGAGATATGGCAGAAGGCAGGCTCCGCTCATGGGGGATGAAAAATTTCCTCTGGGAAGGAGTCCATCGAATTGTCCTTACCATGGAAGACCTTGATAAACCTGTCATTGCGGCGATAAATGGAGCCGCCATGGGTGCAGGCATGGATATGGCACTCATCTGTGATTTAAGGATATGCTCAGACAAAGCAATGCTTGCCGAATCCTATATTATGATGGGTTTGGTGCCGGGAGATGGAGGTGCCTATTTTTTACCCCGGCTTGTAGGTACATCAAAAGCGCTGGAATTGCTTCTTACCGGCCATGTATTAAGCCCTTCGGAAGCTTTTGGCCTGGGAATTGTAAACAAGGTTGTGCCCCATGACAATCTTATGGAAGAAACCATGAAACTGGCAGGAAAAATTGCCAGTAAACCGCCTCTTGCAGTGAGGATGATGAAAAGAGCTGTATATCAGGCTCAGACAAGTACCCTCAGATCTCACCTGGACTATATATCCTCGCAATTGTCTCTGCTTTCTGAAACAGAAGACCACAGGGAGGCTGCCCTGTCATTTCTCGAAAAAAGAAGGCCTGTTTTTAAGGGAAAGTAAGGCT
>Ga0351906_1100_pt1 | contig 24869 bp, 8 predicted proteins | sample BONcelHT113001E5_FD_206866 | JGI IMG/M metagenome (GOLD analysis project Ga0351906, IMG submission 206866) | Enriched cells from coal bed in the Powder River Basin, Montana, United States - BONCAT cells T11 rep1 HSBNCT.T11.300.1.E5 ... | reverse complement strand
CTGATTTTCCCTACCTTGCCGGATTTCATGTAACGAGGGCTACCCTTCGGGACTGTTATGTAATGGGAGCACGACCAGTTATGCTCTTTTCAGATATTCATGTAGCAGATGATGGAGATGTTTCTAAGATATTTGATTACACAGCCGGGGTCACCACCGTTGGAGAAGTGATGAATGTTCCCCTGGTTTGTGGATCCACACTTCGTATCGGTGGGGACATGGTTATCGGGGATCGGATGACCGGATGTGTAGGATGCGTTGGAGTTGCAGAACATATCACTGCCAGAAGAGAAGCACGACCTGGCGATATCCTTTTGATGACCGAGGGGGCAGGAGGGGGAACCATAGCGACAACTGCTCTTTACTATGGATATACCGATATCGTAGATAAGACTATCAACCTCCAGTTCCTGAAAGGGGCAGATGCTCTCCTGAACAGTGAAGTGCTGACTTCCATCCACGCGATGACTGATGTGACAAATGGGGGACTTCGTGGTGATATCTTTGAGATGGCAGAGACAGCAAAGGCCAGATTTGTTGTTGAAGAAGAGCAGGTAACGAAACTTGTTGAGCCATCGGTCAGGGGAATGCTTGAAGAACTGGAGATTGATCCGCTGGGAGTCTCACTTGATGCAATGCTGGTGGTCGCCCCCAAGGATGCAATATCAGCGATTCGAACCGTTTTAGAAGAGGCAGGTGTCCGGACTGCTGAGATCGGATATGTGGAAGAAGGAAAAGCGGAACCGATTCTTGTAAGAGATGGAAAACGCGGTGAGTTTAATCCACGATTCAGAGAGGCAGCCTATACACCACTTAAAAAACTTGTTGATAAGGAAAGCCGGGATTTTGAAGAGATGCGAAAAGGTGTTGACAGGGCAGCTTTGAATGCAATAGAGAAGAAACAGCGGATGATTGACAGGATAGGAAAAAAGTAACAGACACACCTGGTTCTCATACCTTTATTACTCATTGCTCTGATTACTGTATCATGATTGATCCACTGCTCATTGCAAAAGGCTCAACAGAGATCGTAATTCTCCCTGAGATGATGAATCGGCACGGCCTTATCGCAGGGGCAACCGGGACAGGAAAGACGGTGACACTTCGTGTTCTGGTAGAAGGGCTGAGCAGGATTGGAGTTCCCGTTTTTTTAGCAGACATTAAAGGAGATCTCTCCGGACTTGCAAAGGAAGGAGGAGGGAATCCAAAAATTGAAGAAAGGGCTAAAAAACTCGGCCTTACAGAGTTTACATATACAGGATATCCGGTCATTTTCCGGGATGTTTTCGGGCAACTAGGCCATCCGGTCAGAACAACCATATCAGAGATGGGACCGCTTCTGCTCAGCAGGATTCTGGGGCTTAATGATACCCAGACCGGCGTTCTTTCAATTGTCTTCAGAGTTGCGGATGATAACGGAATGTTATTACTTGACTTAAAAGACCTTCGGGCGATGATCGGCTATGTTGCAGAACAGGCAGCTGAAATAAAAATAACATATGGAAATATCAGTCCGGCATCTATCGGTGCAATTCAGCGGGCATTACTCACACTTGAAGATCAGGGTGCAGGACAGTTTTTTGGAGAGCCTGCACTTAAAATTGAAGATATGATACGTCTTTCAGATGGAAAAGGGATCGTTAATATTTTTGCAGCTGAAAAACTGATGCAATCTCCAAAATTATATTCAACATTTCTGCTCTGGCTTCTCTCTGAACTTTTTGAAGATCTCCCAGAAGCAGGAGATATGGATAAACCCAAATTCGTATTTTTCTTTGATGAAGCTCACCTCCTTTTTAAGGATACCCCAAAAGCTCTTGTTGAAAAAATTATCCAGATAGTCCGCCTCATCAGGTCGAAAGGTGTCGGAGTATACTTCATTACCCAGAGCCCGTCTGATTTACCTGAAGAGGTGCTTGGACAACTAGGGAATAAGATTCAGCATGCCCTCCGGGCAACTACTCCGAATGAGGAAAAAGCGGTTAAAACAGCAGCCAGATCATTTCGGCAGAACCCTGCATTTGATACCCAGAAAGCGATATCTGAACTTGGAATCGGTGAAGCGTTAGTTTCGGTTCTTGACAGACAAGGTTCACCAACCCCAGTAGAACGTGCGTTCATTCTCCCCCCAACCAGTAAACTTCCTCCTTTGTCACAAGAGGAAAGAACGGAGATCATGAAGCAGTCTCCTGATGCGGGAAAATATGATACCCTCATTGACCGGGCTTCAGCATATGAAATGCTCGCGCAACGGGCAGAAACTCAAATTCAACAGGATAACATAACAGCAGAGAAAAAAGCCCAGGACTCTATAAAAGCAAAACCTGTATCCACCAAAACAACTACCCGTACACGGAAAACGGACCAACCCGATGAGATCGTTTCAGATATCGCAATATCGGTTGCAAAAAGTATCGGGACACAGGTAGGGCGGTCACTGGTCAGAGGTCTGCTTGGATCCCTTGGCGGAACAAAACGAAGGTGATTAAAGCCAGATAATGATGATTAAGCCCCGGATAGTCAGCCAAAGAACCATCATAATCATCAAAACATTACCTTTTTTGCGATAAATCGGCAGAAAACGCATCTCCTATCGACCTATAACAAGGGTTTAATCAATAAATTGATACATAATGAGGGTGACATGCAGGGTCGGTTTTTACCCTCTTGTAGTGAGTAATAGATACATTAATAAATAAACCCTGTTTTAATCTCCGTAAGGGGTGTAAAAGAGAGATTACACCTTAAACTTTGACATTTCTCTGGATATTGAATCAGCAATGCCACTTACGTTTGCAATTACGGCACTAATCTGATCAATGGAAGCAGAAGCCTCAACAGTTGCACAAGCAGCATCACTTGCCTGATGAGCAGTACTTTGAATTAACCCTGATACCTCATTAACACTGGCGGTAATCTCTTATACTGAAGCTGCCTGCCCTTCTGTGAAGCAGAGGCCACATCCATAGCGTTTGGTATAATATCATCTATTGCCTTAGCTGCCTGAATACCTGAACATACCTCTGGGGATCAGGATCTCAAACCTCACCCCTTTCCCTTCTTCCCCGGTTTCAGTAATAGTCAGACCGGTAATTGAGAGGATCTCCCGGATGAAGAATAATCCAAGACCGGTATTCTTTCCATGGCCGCGATCAAATATATCCATCTTTTCATCAGCAGAAATCCCAATACCGTTATCCTCCCAGATTATCGCCATTCCACCTGAAAATTCCTGAGAAAAGGCCCTGATGACTGATACTCCCTGACCATGTCGCACTGAATTATCCAGGAGATTATAAAATACCCGCTCAAAGAGAGGATCTACATAGACCTCAATATCATCAATATCAACAACATAGGAGATTGATTCCGGAATAGATACATTCAGAAGAATAGCACGCACCGGTAGCCACTGCGGATCCTGTGATCCAAGTTTTTCATACACCCGGGTAAACTCTATCTGGGACTGAATAACGGTAGCAACTGATTCGATATGGTCAAAATACTCCATGGCAGGGGTGATATCTGCCTTTTCTTTCACAAGATTGAGAAGTAACTGCAGGGTGTTAACCTTATTCAGAATATCATGCCGGGTAATACTGGTAAGCAGATTCAGTTGCCGGTTGAGCTGCCTGAGAGCATCCTCGTTACGTTTCCTTTCGGTCACATTTTTAAAATACCCTAATATTCCATCTATCCTGCCAGAACTATCAAATTTTGGAATATAGGATCCTTCAAAGTATTCCCTGACTCCACTTTTGGAAGTCAGACATAATTCAACGGTAAGAGTATTACCAGATTTAATCACCGATTTCTTCATCTGATTAAGTTTTTCGGCTTCATCAAAAGGCAGAATATCATAATCACTCTTCCCAATCATTTCCTGGCAAGTCAATTCTAATTGAGGATTTAGTACATATTCATACCGAAGATTACAACCCTGAATAAAAATATGATTGGGTGATTGCTCAGTAATTATCCTGAACTTTTGTTCGCTTTCACGAAGTGCTTCTTCCGCCCGTTTAAGTTCAGTAATATCCCGGGCAGAGCCGACAGTCCCAATTACCTGCCCATTTTCATTGATAAACGGCGCTTTATGAACATCAAGGAAAAGAAATTTTCCCTGAACATTACCATACTCATCAAACTGTTTTGGCCCGCCTGCCTCCAAAGTTATCAGATCGGTATTCCGGCATATCTCACCGAATGTGTGCCAGGTTGGATCATCAGGATGCGAATTGCGTTCCCGTTCAGCAAAAAAAAGATCAGTTTTTCCGATCGGCTCATCAGTATTGGTAGCATTGAGCAGGTTCTGGCAGAGAGCTTTGTTTACAAAGGTGTAGCAGTTATTGAGATCTTTTGCCCAGATCATATCAGTAACATTGTCGCACATAAGACGCAGCATGGAGGATACGGAGCGAAGCCGCCCCTCACTTTCCAAAAGAGCATCTTCAGCATGTTTCCGCTCAGTAACATCCCGGGCAGCAGCAAAAACACCGGCAATGTCTCCCTCTTCATCCAGATAGACTGACGCATTGTATAATACATTAACCACATTCCCATCCTTATGCCGTAGTTCAAGTGGATAATTGCGCAATAGCCCATATTCGAAAACCTTTACATACCCTTCCCGTGCCTGCTCCGGGTCAGTGAAATAGTCAGAAAAGTCTGTACCAATAAGCTGTTCACGCGATATACCGGTTGCGTGCTCGGTGGCTTTATTGACGTCAGTAATTTTCCCATCCTTCCCGATTGTTACCAGTGGATCCAGGCTAGTTTCAAGCAAAATCCGATTATAGGCGCTCACCCGCAGTAATTCCTTTTCTACCCTTTTCTGCTCAGAAACATCACGAACAGCTACAAACACCCCGGAAATTTCTCCCTTATCATCCAGATAAACAGATGCATTACATAGTGAATGAATGATCCTGCCATCTTTATGCTGAAGATCAACAGGATAATCACGCAGCTGACCGAACTGCATCACATTTAGATACCCGGTACGTACCAGCTTTGGATCAGTAAAATAGTTTGAAAATACCGTTCCGATTAATTGTTCCCGTGTAAAGCCGGTTGCATGCTCTGTAGCCTTGTTAACGTCGGTAATGACCTCATCCTTCCCAATTATTACCAGGGGATCAAGATTGGTTTCGAGCAGGATGCGATTGTAGGTACTTATCCGCTGCAGGGTAAGATTATCATCATCTAATTGATGGTTGAGAACCAGTAGTTCTCTGGTTTTTTGTAATACAATTCTTCGCAGTGTTTTAACCCAGAAAAAAACAAGGAGGGCTGCTCCGATAGCAAAACATAGAGCATAACTTAATATGAGAATGAGTTTATTCTCCTCATCCTGTGCTCTCTGGATAGGATCAAAGATAAATTCCTTAACATTTAAATTATTCTTTACAACTCCAATCAGGTAAAGGTTTTCACTCATCCTTCTCCATCGATTTGGATTGTTATGACCTATATCAGTTACCGGAAACAGGGTGAGTTCTTTTACACCATTTATCTGAAACCGGTTATATGCACTGATGTTTCCACTTTTAAGCAGCGCTGATCGGGGGAGATCCTGAGAGATTTTATCTGCAATCTCTTCAGGATGTAAAAGAGCATATTCCCATCCTTTCAACGTAGCAGCAGTAAATCGCTGAATTGCCTTTGGATCCTTTTCTATCATTCTTGAATGGGTGAATAGTGAATCTCCATAAAAATCAATGCCGTAACTAACCGGTCGAAGAGTTTTGACATGAATACCCTGTTGTTGAAACTCATACGGAGCTCCAATCCGATACCCGGGGATAACATCAACCCGACCATCAACCAGATGATCAATACCCGGCATATGGGGGTATGGCAGGATTTTTTCCGGGTTAATACCTTCAGAAAGAAGCATCGCCTGTAATTCTACATCAATTAAATCATTGACATTCCGAGCCACCTTCAGATGCATCATATCAGCAGGTGCCTGAAACATTGTACTATTGAGTGCGTAAAATTCTGCTGCACTTTGCTGAAAGATTGAAGCCAGGATTACCAATGGATCTCCCTTATCTCTGGCGATCAGGATATCGGCAGCGCCAACTCCAAAATCAGCGTTTCCGTCACAAACTTCTGCAGTTGCACTGCGTATCGTCCCATCCGGAGCGATTGCAGATCTGATATCGACATCAAATCCAGCTTCATCGTAGTACCCCTGCCATTTAGCAGCATAATATCCAGCAAACTGATACTGATGATCCCATCGTAACTGGAGTGTTACATGCTGGTTTGAGGATGGTGATTCCTCATTAGAATTATAAAGTGTGAATGCATGAACAGTACAAATCAGAAAGAAGTTCAATATAAGAATAAAAACAATGAACCACGCATTCTTATGTAATGTCATATCAGTCCAGGGTATATTTTCACGAATCTGATTAATCCCAAGTGAATTCCAGAGTGAATCTGATAGGCAATACTTTTCGGCTTCATCACTTACCTCATGCCGGCATTTAACGAATTGTTTTTGGTATTACCTGAATCCGGCACAGAAGCGCGATAAGTTCCATTCTTTGCAAATATTTCAAACCTCGCCCCTTTCCCCCAAATCCCGCACTCCCGGATTGTAAGCCCGGTGATTGAAAGAACCTCCCGAACCAGAAACATTCCAAGACCCGTATTTTTACCAAAACCACGTTCAAATATTAGTTCTTTCTCACCCTCCTCAATGCCGATCCCGTTATCCTCCCACACAATCACAAGCCCCTGTTCAGACAAAGTAGCAGAGACCAAAATATCAGTCACCGTCTGACCATGCCTGATAGAATTATCAAGGAGATTAGAAAATACCCGTTCAAACATCGGGTCTGCAAAGACTTCGATTCCGGATACATCAGCATTCAGACGTATTGTATCCGGCATATTGGACACAGGTAAAACAGTTTCAAGTTTCTGCCATTGTGGCTCATGAGTTCCAAGGTCCTGATACAATTTCGTAAACTCAATCTGAGTGTGGATAGAATTTGTCGCATTCTCAATTTTACCGATATAATCTTTCAACGCAGGATCTGGAAACTTAATTTCTACGAGGGAAAGATACCCGAGAATTGCAGTAATCTTATTGAGGATATCATGCCGGGTAATTGCCGTGAGAAGGTTCAGCTGGCGATTAGCCTGCAAAAGAGCGCTTTCAGCCTGTTTACGATCAGTAATGTCAATTATGTTGCCAACAACCTTTACAACACGACCGTCTGCTATCACCGGTCGGCCCATGGTCTGAATCCATATCCGGTTCCCTTCAAGAGTAGTAAGAGGAAACTCCAGGTTGTAAGGTACCCCTTCTTCTGTGCACCTTCGGAATGCTTCAAGTATTATAGGCCGGTCTGTTGACTCATAGCACGAGAGGCTGCTTTGTATGTGTTCTGATGAACCGGCCGGAAGGTCTCCAGGTTTAAGTCCGTGAATATGGTATGTCTCTTCTGTCCAGGTCATCATCTGCTGATCTACATCCCACTCCCAGCCCCCGACTTTAGCAAGGCGCTGAGTGATATCAAGCAGTTTTTTACTCTCCTCAAGTGCCTCCTCCATCTGTTTACGGTCAGAGATATCTGCGAGGAAATTGAGTGTTGCACGATTCCCTTTCCAGAGAATTTGTATTGCAGAAAGCTGAACCCAGGTAACCATACCTTCCCTGCCAACCACACGGAAATCATAAGACGAAGGAGTTTCCTTCTCCTGAATTCGCCGGGAATAGTGCTCAAGAACAAGAGCCTGATCATCCAGATGGATAAAGGTGATAAATGGCTGCGAAATTACGTGTTCAAAAGTTGTTTGTGCCATTTCCAGTGCTTTGGGGTTAGCATATTTAATCATCCCCTCCTGGACCACGACAATTCCTTCAGATGCGTTTTCTATAACCGAACGGTACTGTTCCTCACTCTCGGCTAATGCCCGCTCTGCAAGTTTCTGATCAGTTACATCATTATAAACCGCAACAATTTCTCCACTTTTCAGACGGAAAATACGGTTTTCATACCAGTTTGTGTATTTATCGTCAACATATACCCTTTGTGGAAAGAAGGCAGGAACACCTGTTTTCCAGACTTTTTGAAAAACAGGGATAAGCCCGTAATCATCGATCGTAGGCCTGAGGTCAGCAAGACTTTTCCCTACAACTTCTTCTTTGGTTTTCCCCTCGATCTCAAGAGCCATCCGGTTAAAATCCATGACAATGTAATCTTTACCTGATGAACCATCATTCTGAACAGAATATGTGGCAACCCCGCTCGTGATGGTATCAATAAGCCCACGGAACCGCTCTTCAGATTCTCTCAGGGCTGACTCAGCACGGTTGCGCAGGATTATCTCCCACATCATATTTCCCAGCGTCATCAGAGTGTCTACATCCTCTTCCAGATATCCGGTCTCTTTATTTGCAACAGCAACAATGGCAACTATCCGTGATCCATCAAATACCGGTACCCCAAGATACCGGGTTATAGGCACATGCCCCTGCGGATATCCATGCTTTGCCGGATGGAGAGCAGAATAGTCATTAAAGATTGAAGGGCAACGATCTCTGATACACTCCCCCCAGATTCCGGCTTTCACAATGGGAAAATGCATTGGTTTATCCATCACGCTGCAGATCTCCATTGCACCCTGCGACCATGCATGGATGATCATCGCATCTTCATCAGGCGTCAGAAGTCCGATAAACGCAAAACGACTTTCTGTTATTGTAAGGCTATGTTCAAGGGTGTAACTCAGGAGTTCTTGTTCAGGTGCATTACTCATGTTAAGTAAGCTTAGAAAAGACTGTAAGCGTGCCAACTGTAGATTTATCCTCTCATCTGCCTTTTTTTGATCAGTAATATCAGAAAACATTGCAAAAGATCCATGAAAACTCCCATCCTGGCCGTTTAGTGCAGTAACAGACACCTGCATCCAGACTGTTGAATTATCTTTTTTTATGAAACGCATTTCATACCGGTCATTTTTCCAATTGATCTGCCGGGCCGCCCTCATCTGATAACTGGCAAGATCATCAGATGCGATAAAAGATTCATATTTCCGGCCAAGCATCTCTGCAGGTATATACCCAAGCATCTCTGCCATACGGTTGTTTACATACACCGTATTCTTGTGCTCATCTATCTGCCAGATTCCTTCTTCCGCAGTATCAACAATTCGGCGGTATTTTTCTTCACTTTTTGCAAGAGACTCCCTCATCTCATGCTGCTCTGTAATATCAAGAGAAAGTGAAAGCACTACCATTTCCCCCTCACCGCTAAAGCGGAAAGGAATGAGACGATTGTAGAAGTACCGCAAGGTTCCCTGCATCTCTACCGGAACTTCACCAGTAAAAGGAATGCCTGAATCAATGGTTGTCTGGTAATTCCGGATTAGTTCATCCGCTTTCTCAACAGATACAAAATCGCGTATATTTTTACCGATTACATAGTCAGGTTCTTTTCCGGAGAGATTATGTGCAGATAATGAATTTGCATAGAGAAATGTCCCATTCCGATCAATAACGGTCATTGTCTCCTGAATTGCATTTACCAGGGTCCTGAACCGTTCTTCACTTTTCCGGATGTTCTCCTCATGTGCAATACGGTCAGTAATATCCCTGGCAGACGCATATATCAATTTTCCACTTGGAAATGACCGCCATTCAATCCACCGGTAGGATCCATCCTTATGCCGGTACCGGTTCACAAAATTAAAAATCGTGACCTGTTTATCAAGAGTAGAAATTGCCTTAATTGTTGAATCAAGGTCATCAGGATGGACAAAGTCAAGGAACCGCTGCCCTTCAAGTTCTGATATTGAATAGCCGAGAGTCGCTTCCCATTCAGGATTGAGTTTGTGGAAATAACCGGAAGTATCTGCAATACAGATGAGATCAAGACTGTAGGTAAAAAACCGGTCAAGTTCATTCGTCTTCTCCCGAAGTGATTCTTCTATCTGTTTGCGGGTAGTAATATCAGTCGCTATTTCAAGTCTGACCAGTCTGCCATCAGTCCACCTGATTGCCCGGTCACGACAATCATACCACCTGCCATTTCTTGAATTATTGAATTCCCATTGGTAGATCCCGGTTGGCACATTATCAGTTACTATCAGATGATTGGTGCAGAACGGGCACGGACTGTCCGGATAATTATGGATTTTCTTATAACATTTCTGCCCGATAGCATTCCCAAATTGTGATCGTGCCGCTTTATTTAAATATAGGATATCATATGAATCCATATCAGTAACATAAATTATTGCATCAATACTATCAAGAATTGAATACAATCTGGCCTGGATTTCTTCGATAAAGCGTTCATGACTGCTTTTCTGAGGAGAAAAGAGGACCTTTTCATCAGAATACATTGATTCGAATCTCCCGGTGCGTGAAGGTCTGGCAGGTAAAAAATCAGATCGTAATTCATCATGTTTCTTTAAATAATTTAGAATTTTTTCTGAATTTGCCCATTCACGATCCAGATTATGTACCATCTCATCGATCCTAATGACCTCATTCAGGATAGATTTCGTAATTTGTTCGTCACCAGCCATATCAGCGCAGGTTGCAATAATAGTCAGAGGATTTCGAAGCCCGTCGTTCAGTATGGCAAGCTGGGCAATATTCTCCTGAATCTGTACTGCTGCCCGCTCTTTTTCGAGCTCAAGGAACCGTTCAAACGTAACGTCACGTCCTTGTGCAATCGTCGCTATCGGGGAAACACCATCAGAACCATATATTGTTGCTGAGTTCCACAATACTGACCTGACCGTACCATTCTGATGAAGTATTGGTATCTCAACAATCTCCCATCTTACCCCTCTGTGAGTTGTCTGAATAAGATGCATCGATTCTTCAGCCTTATCCAGTGGAAATAATATGTCAAGTCGCTTTCCGGTCACATCAGCAGCAGATCGTCCGATTAGAAGTTCGAATGCGCGATTAATCCGGGTGATCTGGAAATCAGGATTCCATACAATGATCGGGACGTTTGCATGAGTAATAAGGTTTTCAAGATAAGCATTACTCTCACGTATCTCTATTTCCTGTGTTTTCCTTTCAGTAATGTCCCGAATCAGACAGACAACCTGCCTGACTTCAGAGGTATATGCAGTGACCTCAACATACTTGTCAAGTTCACGCATATATTTTTCAAAATTTATTGTCTTCCCGGATTCTGCTACTTCCCCAAAAGTTTTAATCCAGAATGGATCAGTGCCGGGAAGCACTTCCATCACCGTCTTTCCAATGACATCTGATACTAAAAGACCGGAGATCCGCTCATATGCAGGATTTAAATCCAGAAACCGGTAATCGACAGGAGTGTCAGACTCATCAGTTATAATCTCAAGAAGGGCTACCCCGGCGTCACTTGCATTAAAAAGATGCCGATATTTTTTTTCACTTAAAATGAGATCTGCTGTTGTCTGATACCGAAGAAGTGAAATATACGTAATCGTCCCGGCAACCAGGAGAAATAAACAAATCCTGATGAGAGCACCGACAAGTACTTCAGTATTGCTTGTAAAAAGCAGTATAAGAGCGCCATATATCCCGATTAACAGGATTGAGAAGATAAAGCCTCTCCTCAGAAAAAATGCACAGGCAATGATTATTGGAAAATAATAGAGATTTTGAAAAATAAGAGTAAAACCGGATGAAAGAAAGAAAATACTCGCAACAACAGCGAGAACTGAACTTGATATAAGGAAATACAAAGGAGCTTTTAGAGGAAGTGAGAATGAAAATGGTATGGGCATTATGATGCCCCCCTCCCATCCGGGTTTGTCTCTGTCATTATCCGAAATCCCCCTTTCGGCACCAGAATCTCAAACCTTGCGCCCTTTGTTTCCTCCCCGCATTCTCTGATAGAAAGACCGGTGATCGAGAGGATCTCTTTCGATAGAAAAAGCCCTATACCCGTGTTTTGACCATAACCATGCTCAAATATTTGTTCTTTTTCCTCCGCTACAATACCAATCCCATCATCTTCGTACACGATAGCCAGATCCCCTTCTCCCTCACTCACAGAGAACCTGATATGCGATAATGTTTTCCCATGACGTATAGCATTCTCCAGAAGCGTAGTGAATACCTTTCGAATGATGGGGTCTGCATAGATTTCAAGTGCCAGGGGCACATTATTCTCAATGATGATAGTGCCAGGTGAGATCTCTTCTTTTGCAGATTCAATAATTGGATGTACTCGTTGCCATCCTGAACCCGTAATGCCAAATTTTTCGTATTCTCGGGTAAATCCGATAATTGCCTCTATTCGTTCACCGGCTTCACGAGCCAGAGAGATATATTTAAACAAAACCTCATGATCAGGAGTATTGAAAGCAAGAGAATGATACAGGTGGATCGCATTGAGAAGGTTTAAAATATCGTGCCTGATAAGTCCGGTAAGAAGCCGGAGTTTTTGATTTGACTGCCAAAGAGCCTCCAAAGCTTTTTTTCGCTCGGTAATATCCCGACAGATGGAGAGAATGGCAGGTTCCTGATTATACGTAAATATCCGGCTGCTAATTTCAGTGGGTATACGGGTCCCATCCTTTGCACAGTGGACTGTTTCAAAAACGATGTGGCTGCTCTCCTGGAGATCAAGTATATGGAGCGGAACCAGTTCAGCGTATTCAGGCTCATCAATGTCATGGGGTCCCAGGTTTAATAATTCTTCACGTGAATACCCAAGCCTTCTGCAGAATTCATCATTGACTTCCAGAAATCGATCCTGCATATCATGAATTGCAATGGCATCAGCAGTATTATTGAAAAAGTCGCGAAACTTAACCTCACTCTCACGAAGTGCACTTTCAATCTGCTTTCGTTCGGTGATATCAGTGACCATTGCAAATGCTCCGGCAAATGCATTATCCCGAATAATCGGAGTGGAAGAGACAATTCCCCATACTTTTTCTCCACCCTTTGTCAGATAAAGACGCTCGAATATTCCAGCAATACCTTTCTTTCTCTCAGCAGCAATCAGATCATGATTTTGCAGCTCTTCCGGGTAAAGAAAATCAATAATAGGACGCCCTTTCATTTCATCGGGAGTATACCCCAGCAATTCAGCCATATAAGCATTTACTGAAACTGTGCGGTATTCTGCATCAAGAATCCAGATGCCTTCCTGCGCAGTTTCAACAATAGTTCGGTATTTCTCTTCACTCTCTCGCAGAGCTTCTTCAGCCTGCATGCGAGAGGTGATGTCGCGGGATATCCCGAGTACTCCGATAAGATTACCATGGGAATCCCGCATCGGAGTTTTGATCGTTTCATAGAGCCCATGATATCCGGTATCAGCGATGGTCAGCCATTCCTCATTTATTGTAGGTTTATTTGCTTCCATTGCTCTGCGATCATGGTTGCGAAAGAAATCTGCCAAATCTTTATCAAGAAAGTCATAATCTGTTTTTCCTATGATATCCTTCTGTTTCGCTCCAAAAAACTGTTCAAAGGCAGGGTTGCAGCTAAGATATATTCCATCAGGATCTTTGAGCCAGATGAGATCAGGAATGGTCTCAATCAGAATACGCTTCTCTGTTTCCGAAAGTATTAACGCATTTTCAGACAGTTTCTGCTCAGTGATGTCAATATGTAAACCGAACATCAAAAGAGGCTTTCCATCTGCTGTCCAGGTTACAATTCGTCCGCGATCCTGCATCCAGATCCATTGACCATTTTTATGCTTCATCCTGAGTTCGCATGCATAGTACGGCAGTTCTCCTGCAAAATGTTGCGTTAAAAGTTTTCTGGCGTGCCTGAGGTCATCCGGATGCGTCAGCATCTCCCAGGTTACAATACTAACCGGAGATAACTCATCGAGAGTATACCCGATCATTTCAGCCCATTTCTCATTGAAGATTGTCTCGTTAGTCTGGAGATTCCACTCCCAGGTACCAGCGTTGGTTCCCTCAATGATATTTTTCAGACGTGTACGTTCTACCCGGAGTGCCCCAACTGCCTCCTCCTGCTCATGTTGATTCCGGATAGAATCTTTGGTGCAAACCCGGTTTCCTTCAGAATCAGGAAGCAAAGTTGCCCTCTCCCAAAGCAACTTCTTACTGCCATGCGGCTGCTCAATTTCTGCAATAGAGAAAAATTGTTCATCTGTATGAGCCAAAGACCCCGAATTCACTCTGGAGGTAGAGTAAATGGGAAGAAATTCGGGACGGATCTCATCATGTTTTGTTAAATATTCCAATATTTTTTCTGAATTAACCCACTGGCGATCCAGATTAGTTACCATCTCATCAATCCGGAGAACCTCATTCTGAATACAATCCGATATCCGATCATTCCCGGCCATATCTGCATAAGCGGTAATAATCGTGAGAGGATTTCGTATACCATCATTCAGGATAGCAAGTTGTGCAATATTTTCCTGAATCTGTATAGCAGCCCATTCTTTCTCCTGCTCAAGAAACCGCTCAATGGTAACGTCACGCCCTTGTGCAATTGTCGCAACCGGAGTACTTCCATCAGAATTAAAAATTGTGGCTGAATTCCATAGAACAGACCTGACAGAACCATTCTGATGAACCACCGGAATCTCAACCGTCTCCCATCTTACTCCTTCATGAGTTGTCTGAATAAGACGCATCGAGTGTTCGGGCTGATCAAAATTAAGCAGGATAGAAACTGGCTGCCCAATAACCTCCTGTGCAGGTCGCCCGATTAAAAGTTCAGATGCATGGTTTATCCGGGTTATCTGAAAGTCAGGATTCCATACAATTATCGGAACATTTGCATTTGTTATCAGATTTTCAAGGAACGCATTTGTCTCAACTATCTGATTCTCCTGTTCTTTTTTTTCAGTAATATCATAAACCAAACAGGCAAACTGCCCCTTTTGCGGATTATATGCAGTAACTTCATAGAACTTCCCAAGTTCACGACTATAATTCTCAAAATGTATAGTCTTTCCAGTAATGGCAACTTCTCCAAAAGTTGTAATCCAGTATGGCTCTGTATTGGGCAGCACTTCAAGAACCGTTTTTCCGATAATATCAGATCCGTGAAGGCTGGTTATTCGTTCATACGCAGGATTTACCTCAAGGAAACGGTAATCTACAGGGATGCCGGATTCGTTGCATATTATTTCATGAAGAGCAATGCCCGCGTCACTAGCTTCAAAAAGATGCCGATATTTCTGCTCGCTCTCCCGCAATTTCTTTTCAGCCTGTTTTTTCCCGATTGCAGTGGTTATTTTTTGTGCCAGTTCAGCAAACTGTGATTGAATATCCAATCCCTTCTGCACATATCCATCCGCTCCGGATTCAAACGATTCGATAACAACTTCCTGACGCCCTCTTCCGGTGAAAACGATAAATGGAATATCATCTCCACCAGATCGGATGGTTTTAAGCAGATCAATCCCGCTCATTCCTTCCATCTCAAAATCAGATACGATGGCATCATAGTGCTGATCATTTAATTTTTCAAGGGCTTTTGACCCTGATGATGCAGTATCAACCAGAAATGAATAACTGGAAGTAAGATAAAGCCGGGTGATAGCAAGGACCTCCTCTTCATCATCAACTATGAGGAGAGAAAGGGAAGGGTGACTTGATTGAAGGTGAGGGATAATCATTGATAATCTGAATCTCAGGTTTCAGACTATTGTTGTATAAAGGTTAATACCCTATGCCTATATCGGTTGGAGTTCCTGGCAGGTCAGTATCCCAAAGCCTCCTCCCGATGCAGATCTTCAATATATCTTGCCGGTTGCAATAATCATACACAAGACCACCCTCATGATTATAATACCGGTACAGATATCAATTAAGGACCACAAAAACCGCCTGTTCTATGAGACATAAACGATTTATACTTTAACCTGAGGGTATCATCAGAACATAAAAGAAAATCACGAAATCAGGATGGTTTAAATTTTAAACCGATCCATTTCAGTATTTACCCTCTCAAATGCTTCACCCGCATTACTGACTGCAGATCGAATCTGATCCATGGAATTCGTAACCTCCCGTATCATCTCAACAATCTGAGCAACAGCTGCAGATGACTCTTCACTCGCAGCTGCAAGTCCGACTGCTTCAGTAGCGGTCTGCGTAACCATTGTTCCATACTCATGAACCGTAGCAGTCACTTCTTCAACAGAGGCAGCCTGCTCTTCACTTGCAGCAGCTACTTCATTCATATGCTGATTAATATCAGAAATTGAACTTACAAACGTATTAAAAATAGAAAGGGTCTCCTCAACAGATTCACTGCCGGTCTTCACATCAGATAAAGAGGTTTTCACCGTCTCGGTTATGATTTGGGTTTGTTTTTGAAGTCTGCCAATAATTTGTGCGATATTTTCTGCTGACTTCTGTGATCCACTGGCAAGTTCTTTCACTTCACCAGCAACAACAGCAAATCCTAGTCCTGCCTCACCAGCACGAGCTGCTTCTATTGCAGCATTCAAAGCAAGAAGGTTGGTCTGTTCTGCAATTCCACCGATAATTCCAACAATCCTGCCGATTTCATTCATCTGATTACTGATATCCAGTACCAGCCGCTCAATTTCACCAGATGATTTCAAAATACCCTTCATCCCGCCTTCCGCTTCAATAGCGACATCTTTTCCCCGGGAAGAAAGGGTAGCCGCTTCCTGGGTCAGAATAGATACACCTTCTATCTTTGCAGCTACCGATGAAACAGTAGTGGAAAGATCCTGCATCGCGACAAGGATTTGATCTGTTGTCTGACCACTTCGATCAGCAAGAGTATTTACTGATCCAGCTATCTGTGCTACCTGACCAGTGCCAGCAGACACATCATGAATACTCCGGCCTGCAAGGTGGATCCCTGAAACAACACCATCAACACTCACAGTAATTGTGTGAACCCCGGCTGAAAGGCCCTGCATCTGTTCTTTTATCTCAATCAAAGCCCCGGACACATCAGCGCCAATTTTATTGAGAGCTTCTTTAAAAGAGATGAAATCTCCGGAAAAAGTCTGCTCATCATTGACCCGTGCCGTAAAATTACCCCGGGCATATTCATCAGAAAGACGCATAGCCTCTGCAATGGGTGAAGTCATCGCATCCACAGTAGCATTCACACCCTGAATAATGGTTGAATAATCCCCATGAAACTTCTGTGAATTTCCCCTGATATCAAGCCTTCCAACAGCAGCAGCTTCACTGACCAGCTGAATCTCATCCCTGAACGCTTCTACAGTTCTGACGACCTCACCAAATGCCCTGGATAACACGCCGATTTCATCATTATCAACAGATTCAACCCTTGTCCCAGAGAAATTTCCTGCCGTTATCCGACCAGCAAGACCCACAAGTTCATCCATCCGACGCGATATGGATCTGCCAAACCAGAATGAAACCAGTGTTCCGCCTGCAATGCCCAGGATAATTACAATAATGATAGCATTCCTGATAGTGTCTATCGGACCGGTGAAGTCACTGAGCGACCCGGTTGCGACAATTATCCAGTCAAGGGGTTCATAATACGTAAATGCAGCGATCTTCTCATCACCATTGAAACTATATTTGATAAATCCATTCTTTTGAGTGATAATATCTACAATAAATGGCAGATCAGTATCAGTCTTTCCTTCACGGGTTGGATGAATTAACGCAGTACCAGACCCACTCAGGATATACATGTACCCGTTTTCCCCGATCTTTTTTGACCGGATCTGGTTTTCCAGCACCCCGATAGTCTCTTTCTGATCCTCTCCAATAAAGAGAATGCCGATGATATCCCCATTATCATCTTTTATCGGCTCATATACCGTAACATATTGTTTACCCAGAATATCTGCAGTTCCATAGTAGGTCTGCCCGTTAATCACAACCCGTTCATATACTTGCTGAGATACCGGGGTTCCTACAGCACGGGTCCCTTCATCAGTCAGAATATTGGTAGAAACACGAATCGCCTGATCTCCCTGCTTCTGAAAGACGGTGGCTGGAACACCGATCAGATTCTGGATATGATCCACCATCTCAAAATTATCATTCACCACATATTGGTTAGAACCCGAATTCAGTGTCATCTTCCCATTAATGAGAGCAGGTGTTCCTTTACTATAAAACTGATCATGGAAAACTCCCATGGAACCTTTTAAATTATTCTGGGTTAATTCAAACGTTGTAGCACTCGCATCCTGCATATCTGATACCTGTATCTGCAGATTTTCCTGAATATTATTATAGACAGTATCATATGCAGTAGTATATGCAACAATTCCAAGAACAAGAGTAGGGATGATGACCAGTATAAGACAAATAAATATAATTTTCTGCCCGATCGATGCCCTATGTACTATGTGGTTAATATACTCAATAATTGCGACCATTATCTCCTCACTGAACTGATAATTCCCTCTGATATCAAGAGAATTATGTTGGTTGCATCATAAATTCTGAAAAAAAGGGAAATGTCAGAATACTGCCGTATAACGCCCCTCCTCAAGAGCCTTATCAGCATTTAGTATATTCTGATAATTCCATTATTACTTCAGAATTTACCATAATTGAAAATAACTACCCCATTTCTCCATAGAAGGGTAGACACTCTCAATGAATAAGAAATGTTACCATTACAATAAGATAAGATTGCTGATTACAACACACAGATGAAAATCTTATCTGATGAGTATAATTCAAAAATAAGGGATAATGAGAGCAATATTTAGATAATTTCTCAAAAATATAACAGATTGCACCAGAGAATATATCAACCGGTGAATATGCATCAAAACATCAAAGAATCTAAAATACCTGGGAAAGATCCCGGGACCCAGGTCAGTGTGAATGCATCATAGTTATCTTATGAGAGAATGTCAGAGGTATATACATGCATACAAGATATAGCGCACTTATTGTCATATCCCTGATCCTGCTTATCCCGGGAATGTCTTCAGAAGTAATCCTTTCAATGGAGAACTCATTTACAGACAGGTGGAATAATGGAGATGTCGCGCTTCCAGGTCCGGGTATTATGGCAATCCCAAAAGGGGCAGGAATTCTTACAACAACCATTACTATTGATCCATTCTCCAGGGCTGGAACAATAAACGGGCCGAATCAGGTCAGGTATACACACCTTGGAAGTGTAGATGAAACTCCGGACCCGGGGGTGTTTCTTGGTTCAACCTACTACCAGTCAGGAACAACCCTCAGTTCAGGAAAAGGAGCATCGGATGGTCTTCCCCTTACGATCGTCTCAAGATATTTCACCTATAAAGAGACAGATACCACAATCCGGGTGCAGATTACACCAGTTATCGTAGTAAATACTAATCATCAGCTTGCAAACCGGGTAACATTTAAAGCCAGTTGGATACCAGTGAATCAGGGGCGGGCAGCAGAGAGCGGATGTGATATATCAGGGGCATGGAATACGACATGGGGAACCATGCTATTATCAGATTCAACATGGACCTGTGGCCCGTGCACATTAACCGGCAGATATATAAAAAGCCTTGAGCAGCAGGGAACATTGGAAGGCAGAATTGCAGGACTGGTCTTTGCCGGAACATGGACTGAAAAGAATTCTGCTAATAAAGATCCCTCAGGAAGATTTACCATCTTTATCAGAGATGACTGCTGCGCCTTTACCGGAACATATGGAACCGGTGAGAGTGATATAAATGGGGGAGAATGGTCAGGAATTCGGACATGACCTCACTTAATTTTTATTCATGTCACTAAAATAATCCAGTCAGATGGTACAGGAGATAAAACTAGCCTTCCGGTGAAAAATCACCAATAAAAAAAGGGAAAGACCCTTCACACTTTTTTTGAAAAATTTATATTACTCCACCCTTATATGCGGATGAGAGAACCTTACTCAAAATTATTGGCCTGCCAACATCAGGTTTTATTTCAAATGTTATGGTATCACCTGCACGAGGTCGGTATCCTTCGGGAATACGAACACTGATCAGTTGCTGCTCACCAGGATTTATCGTTCCTTTTGCAGGATTTGCCTTGGAAAGCGTTACAGGAGCGTCATCTCCGGTAGTCAGAATATATTGAATCCGGGTCAGATCCTGTGCCATTCCGGTAGTATCAGTCCGGAGCGTAAATGTCAGTTCCTCAAGTTCACTTGAGTAAAAACCGCTTATTGAACCATCAAGCATAATATTGGGATTTAATCCGGATGAGGTAGAACTGGATCCTTCAGAAGTTCCCTCATCAGACAAACGGTGCCCTGATCCTTCAATGGATGCATAAGAAATTGGATTTATTATAGTTCCACCATTATAATCTTCAGGAAGCTGGCTCTCCAGTATAGTTGGCTGACCAGTTCCAACAACCGGGCGAATCTCAAGACGGTATTTCTCTCCGGCACGAGGTTGCTGATTAAGAGGTATCTGAAGGGTGACAAGTTGAATATCTCCTGGTTTTAGTGTTCCGGATGCCGGATTAGAAGGAAGAACCGGTATTGGATCTAACATACCTGCTGACCAGAGATAACTAACACGAGGGAGATACTGAGGAGATTTCCCTTCAGGAATACCAACAGTGAACGTCACTTCTGAAAGTCCGTTATAATATTTTCCAATAAGATCGCCAATAATCATGAACGAGGAATCATCAGTCACAGGAATATCCGATACATCTGGATTCCTTGTACTCGAATTGGTTTCCTCATCTGGAGCAATCACTACACTCAATTGCGGAGAAGGAGAAACAGAAGTCTGAGCCGGCAGGATAACCGGGTCATCTAATATTTTTTCCTGTGCATCCTGACTACCACCCATAAGTCCGGGAGCGGCAAAGATCATAAAAAGCGTGAGCAGCACGATGAACACAAGTGCAACAGAAGGGATAATAAACCGCTGATAATCTATAGCAACCGGTTTTTGGAGAGTGGTTTCTACTGAAACCGGTAGTTGACTTAGTGCTTTATGAACTATCTGATCACGATTCTGTTCATAGGAGATATTACCCGGATCATATTTCAATGCGTTTTCATAGCAGGTAACCGCCTCTTCTATATTCCCAGTCTTTGAGTATGTTACACCAAGAGCATTCCACGCCTTATGGTTCCCTTCATTATCAGAAACCGCAACTCTAAATAATTGAATCGCTTCCTGATAGTTCCCATCCCGATAGGCTTTCAACCCTTTATGAAACGAATCATCAATACCCAAACATATCACCAGGATCCAAGATTGTATGTATTATTAACAGGGAGAAGATAATAGGTTCGTCATCCCGTCTCTCTATATAAATGCTCTGTAATATCAGATAAAGAGATCAGCCACATCTTATCGTACTGCTATATGGAAACCGGTGATCACTTGTTCAAAAGTATAATTGATGATGAGAATTAGATAGTAGACGATGAAACCAGTATCTTCACAGATAAAATTTCAAAGAAGATTCACATTATCCAGAAAAACCAACGGGAGGGAGACTGATTAACTCCCGGAATTCACCCCCTGAAGATAAAGAAAGAACCCGAACCTCAGGCGGGAAGCTGGTAGTAAAGGGAGCCAGAGAACATAACCTTAAAGATATTACGATAACAATCCCCCGTGACGAACTGGTGGTGATCACCGGTCTGTCAGGATCAGGAAAATCCACCCTTGCATTTGACACGATATACGCAGAAGGACAGCGCAGGTATGTCGAGTCACTCTCTTCATATGCCAGGCAGTTTCTTGGACTGATGAGCAAGCCTGATGTAGATAGTATCGAAGGACTATCTCCGGCTATTTCTATCGAGCAGAAATCAACCAGCAAAAATCCCAGGTCAACGGTAGGCACTGTCACCGAGATCTATGACTATTTAAGACTCCTGTATGCACGTATCGGAGTTGCATACTGCCCAGAGCATAATCTTCCGATAATTGCCCAGTCTCCGGAAAAAATCACAGAGAAAATTGAAGAAGAATTAACCGGAATGGTCACCATTCTCGCACCACTGGTTAGAAAAAAGAAAGGCACATACCAGCAGCTCTTCAAAGACTTAAACAAGGAAGGTTTTGCACGAGTCAGGGTGAACGGAGAAATTTACCGGACTGATGATGATATTGCTCTTGAGCGATACAAGATGCATTCCATCGATCTCGTTATCGACCGGATTGAAACCAGTGACCATTCACGAATTGTAGAAGCGTGTGAACAAGCAACGAAAAGATCAGATGGTCTTGTTATTGCAATAGGAGACGATGGCATCGATCACCTCTACTCGGCAAAAATGGCCTGTCCGGTCTGTGGTCTGACATTTGAGGAACTCCAGCCCAGGATGTTTTCTTTCAACAGTCCGTTTGGTGCATGCCCTGAATGTAAGGGCCTTGGAATCAGGATGGACTTTGATCATGAATTAATTATCCCGGATAAAGAGAAATCAATAGCTGACGGTGCAATTGCCACATACCGGAACTTTCTCGATGGGTACCGGTCTCAACTCGTCGGAGCAGTTGCTGAACATTTCGGTTTTACCGTCCATACCCCGATAAAAGACCTCAGCGCTGAACAGTTAAAAGTGCTTATGTATGGTTCTCCTGAACAGATCGACTTTCGGATGAGTTACAAACAAGGACAGGGGACATGGTCGCATAAAGGAACATGGGAAGGACTTCTCCCTCAGGCTGATCGGCTGTATCAACAGACCGAATCAGATTACCGAAAGCGAGAACTCGAGAAGTTCATGCGAATCACTGAATGCCCTGTCTGTCATGGAAAGCGATTAAAAGACACGGTTCTTGCAGTGAGAATTGCAAACCACTCAATTGTTGACGTAACCGATCTCTCAATTTCTACATGCCTCAATTTCTTTGAAAACATCAACCTGACTAACAAAGAAACAGAGATAGCACGGCAGGTATTAAAGGAGATCTCATCCAGACTCCTTTTCCTTCAAAGGGTGGGACTTGGGTATCTCACCCTCTCGCGGACTGCAGGTAGTCTCTCAGGAGGGGAAGCTCAGCGTATCCGTCTTGCGACCCAGATCGGATCAAACCTGATGGGTGTGCTCTATGTCCTTGATGAACCATCTATCGGATTACATCAACGGGACAATAACCGGCTGATTGAAACTCTGCGCCAGCTTCGTGACCTTGGAAACACACTGATTGTTGTAGAACATGACGAGGATACCATCAGGGCAGCTGACTGGGTTGTTGATATGGGCCCGGGAGCCGGTATGCATGGAGGTCAGGTAGTTGCACAAGGAACACCATCAGAGATTGAAATGAACCCTGATTCCCTGACTGGTGCTTACCTGTCAGGCCGGATGCAGATCGATGTTCCACAAACGCGTCGCACCAGCAACCGCAACATAACTATCACCGGATGCCGGGCAAACAATCTGAAAGGAATTACTGCACAAATACCGATGGGGACACTCACACTCATCACCGGTGTTTCAGGTTCCGGCAAATCCACCCTTATCTATGATACACTGTACCCGGCACTCCAGAAGGCAGTATATAACTCACGTGTTGAGGCCGGTATCCATGATGAACTGATCTTTGATGAAGAAGTGGACAAGGTTATTGTCATAGATCAGTCACCAATCGGACGGACACCGCGATCAAATCCAGCCACTTACACCAAGGTATTTGACGAGATCAGACTTCTATACGCAGAAATAAAAGAAGCAAAAGTCCGCGGATATAAATCAGGAAGATTCTCTTTCAACGTCAAGGGGGGACGATGTGAAGCCTGTCAGGGAGACGGGCTGATAAAAATTGAGATGAATTTTCTACCCGACGTATATATCGAATGTGAAGAGTGTAAAGGGACCAGATATAATCGTGAAACACTGGAAGTAAAATACAAAGGAAAATCCATAGCAGACGCACTTGCCATGAGTGTAGAAGAAGCAATGGAGGTCTTTGGCGCTATTCCAAAGATTAGAAACAAACTCCAGACACTTCTTGATGTAGGTCTTGGGTATATCAAACTTGGGCAAAGTGCAACAACCCTCTCCGGAGGAGAAGCTCAGCGGATAAAACTCACCAGAGAGCTCTCGAAACGGGCAACAGGAAAAACCGTATATCTTCTGGATGAGCCTACCACCGGTCTGCACTTTCATGATGTCAGCAAACTTATCTCCGTGATTGACGGGCTTGTTGAAAAAGGAAATACCGTACTTGTTATTGAGCACAATCTGGATGTCATCAAATCAGCAGACTACATCATTGATCTGGGTCCCGAAGGAGGAGACGCCGGAGGTGAAATTGTTGCAACCGGCACACCGGAAGACATTGCAGCAAACAAGGTCAGTCATACTGGCAGTTTCCTTAAACACCTTCTCATTTCACGTGAAAATGTAAAACCAGCAAAGACAATGAAAAGGAAAGGGAAGAGAAAAACAGAGTCATAAATACCGCAGACCATACACCATATTTCTATTACTTTGGCAATGAAATCCAGGGGCTCTTAAAATATGAGCATACTACTACTCACTCCTGGTGAGGATATGATTGACCTTGCCAGCCTCCCGTCAGATCCCGGATGCTATCTTTTTAAGAATGCAGACGGAGTGATAATCTATATTGGAAAGGCTAAAAACCTTAAAAAGCGGGTTTCAAGTTACTTTCAGAAAACTGATCACGGGGCAAAAACCGAACTGATGATCAGTGAAGCAGTATCTCTTGACTTCATTATAACAGCCTCTGAAGTAGAGGCACTTATCCTTGAAAATACCCTGATTAAGAAGCATCAACCCAGATATAACATTGATCTAAAGGATGCCAAAAGTTATGCATTCATAATAATCAGTGATGATACTTTCCCCAGAATAGGTATTGCACGATATCAGGGAGGGAAAAAAGGAGGAACGTTATATGGTCCATTTGTATCAGCAGCAGAACGCGATCAGATTCTTTCATTTATAAAACAGACATTTCACCTCAGAACCTGCCGGAAGATGA
>Ga0351906_1099_pt1 | contig 24971 bp, 19 predicted proteins | sample BONcelHT113001E5_FD_206866 | JGI IMG/M metagenome (GOLD analysis project Ga0351906, IMG submission 206866) | Enriched cells from coal bed in the Powder River Basin, Montana, United States - BONCAT cells T11 rep1 HSBNCT.T11.300.1.E5 ... | reverse complement strand
CCATCTCCGGCATGTCCACCCGTCCTATCCGGTGCAGCACATCCGTGGCGCGATCCTTGAATTTCTGTTCAGACTGGGCGTCCAAGGCAAACCAGGCCAGCCTGAGCCCCCTCATGGCCAATGAGGGCTCGTATTCTTCCAGGTCGTGTCTGTCCATATCCATCAGAATCTGGTCGATGTGCGGAATGGCAAGCTTCGGTTTTCCGATGTCCACCAGCATCCTGGAAAGCGCCAACCGCCAAAGAAGTTTCTCACGACGGGAAGAGGATGCTCGAAGTTTTTCCTGCACATTCTCCATTGCTTCGATAAGCTTTCCCTGACGAAGCAAGACCTGTATTTCATCGATACTTTGGCCGATAACCGTCTCCATCTCACCAAGAGGTGTGTCGGGAAAGGAGCGAGATACATCACCGGCGGAAGTTCCCCGATAGACGATGCTTTCCAGCCACTGCCTTGTTTCAGGAGTGGCAAAGGGAGTCCCGTCAGAAAACGAGAGCTCCTCCAACCCCGGCAAACGATGCAGCAGAAAAGCAGTCTCCTGGCACACGGCTTTATGGGCCTTTTCAAATCGTGTCCCGAGCCTCGACAGGGCCTCCGCAGAAAGACGATTGAGATCAAGCCAAAATATATACTGGGTGATCCTCGCCTCGGCAGCTTTGAGGAGTGCCTCGGCATCCCCTTTGTTTCTCAGCTCGAACAGCAGGTTTTTCTCCACGGTGGTTGGAGGGGGTATCCGGGTTCTGCCGTTTACTACCGGCGGTAAGTCTTCCACCGAATACCAGGCAGCCTTTCTCGTCATCCGATAGGCAATTGATACCGCCAAGTCCTGGTGCCAAAGATAAAAAGACGCTTCACGTATCCTGTTCATCCCATCTTGCAGTGTGTGTTCGGCTTCGTGACTGCTTACGATATCCCGGCCGGGAGAACCCTCTCCGGCCATATCCTCCTCTGTGTTGACCTGAAGCGAAGTGGTTTCCTCCTCGGTATCCGACACGGGAGACATGCGAGATTCCGATCGGGGAGCGTCCTCCACCTCACGGGAAAAACCGGTGAGGATTTCCCGAATACCAATCAGGGAAGGGGCGTTTTCAAGGCGCTCCGACAAAAGAATTTCCAAACGGCTCAGATTGTTTCTGATCAATTCGAGCTGAACAGGGGGAAAAGAGAGGTCCTTCTGTTGCTTCAAAGCGATTTCGGTCTTCTCTGCCCACCATTCTATCGCCCGGATCCGCCCCCTCGCACGAAGCTTGGAAGGATAAAGTTCTTCCCAGAAATGCTCAAGCAGGTCCAGATACAGATTGAGACCCATAGCAAAACCGTCGTTACGGCGTCGGTAAATCAGAGAAACCGCAAGATAACCGGCCGCTACCAGGTCCTTGGACCTGTTCATCAGGATCTCCGAAGCGAATCTGCAGACCTTCTCCCAATTGACGGAACCGGCCGCTGCCGGAGAAGAAAGCTTGTCCACTTCCGTCTGTAGTTCATCAAAGGCAGGGTCGTAACGGATATCGACCCCTGCCGGCTTGTCAACGCTAATGGGATGTCTGCCCAGTTCGGAAATATCCATGGAAAACTCCGTGCCGATCATGTTTTTTCCGCCCCCTGCTGAAGAAACCGACCAAAGCTGCGTGAAATCCGTCGCTTTCAAAGGCCGCCTGAATAGGGCAAGATAGGCCTTTTCCAACGTTCCGCCCATGAAAACGGCATTCGGAATGCCGGTCACGGATTCCTTGAACAGCTGGTGCCAGAGACTGACCCGCATAATTTTATCGTTGCAGTGCCCCCTGTCGAGACTCACGTACGTCTCGCCTTTATCCGCATTGGCAGCGGCCAGTTTCTTCAACTCACGTAAATCGAGAAACGATGCGTACGGGTCGGATGGCGAACCTATTTCGTTCAGAACTTTCCTCTTCTCTTTCAGCTCCGACCATCCCTGTACGGGAGGCCTGATGGTGTGCATCCCCTCTTCCAACTTCTTCAGATCGGGGAAGAGGTTCGAGGCAAGGTATTCGATCTGGCTCCAGGTCTTTTCACAGGCAAAGGGGAGCAGGTCCCAGTTGTCCTGCCAGTTCCTGAGAGATCCGATCCCCGTTATCACCAAGGGATACGGCCGGCCAAAGCTGTCGCTGCTCACCCGAACGACGCCACATACCAATGAATCCTTTCCCGCTGCCTTGGCGCAGAAGCGCCAGGAACAGAAATCGGGAGCAACTGTCTCCTTCGTTGTAAGGAGCTGGTAACCGTCTTCAATCCAGGTGAAGAGACCCTCAAAAAATGGGGTATTTTCCCCAAGCTGAAAATAGTCCTTGGCCGCCGGATGCTTCCCGAACGCGGCCCACTGCCAATTTTGTCCGCTTTCTAGTGTGTCCAGCACTGTGCTATGCTCCTTGGCGCCTGTCCCGACAACGTAGCGGTCTGCTTCAGTACCGCGCCGCTGCCGGTGAACTGGTAGTTCAGCGTGATGTATTTTACTCCCATCCTTACCAATGCGTTCTTTTCACCCGGAAATTCACTGGGAAGGAATGTCCGTTTTCCACCGCGCATGTCTTTGAGGAAATTGGGGAAGCCATCCTGCCCCAGGTAATGCTTGGTAAGAACCACATCTCCCACCTCGATTTGCATCACGACATCGCCGCATGAATCCGGAGACCAGTAAAAGGTTTTACTCACCGGATAATTATGATTGACTAGGGTCTGACTGTTTCCACCGCACTGCAATTCCAGGCGTGAGGCGTGAGGTTTGATGGCTGCTTCGACATTGCCATCCGTGGGCAGGCCCTTGATGCCGATATTGAACTGCTGAGGCCTGCCCATTGCCATAACCGTTGCCTGAGCCTGAGCTCCCTTACCGAGAAAGGAGAACAGCGAATTTTGCAGGGGCACTGTTCCGCCCAACGCTTCCTTGACTCGATAACCGTACATGGACCCTGTCATGAAAGGTGCCGCAGGACCTTTCATGAAGCGCCAGGCAAGTCCGTCAGGACCAACAAGAACCGGCATAGCCTGCTGGGGAGACATACCCAGGGTAGGCGCAAGAACCTGCTCTTCCCACATGGCCTGGAGCTGGCAGGCGCTTTCTCTGCGAACATAGGTCCAGAGAAAATTAAACGGACCCTGCAACACCTGCCAGAAGAGCTCATCCGCGGCTCCTGCGGCCAGGTTGTTTTTCAGTTTCGCCATGGCGGTTGACGCGGTGTAGAAGTGGGATTTTCCGGTTACCTGGTCTTCGCCAAATGTCTGCGCGGCCAGCTGATACGCCAGGTTCCTCGACGCCGTTGCCGGCGTGATTGCGTCAAGGGAGTTTCGATACTCCAAACAGGCCCTGCCGGCCGCCAGTTGTGTGTCCAATTCCTTCGCGCCGGCTTCTCTGCCTATATTTTTCCGTATTGTGTTGACAATTTTGTTTCCTCCACCTGCAGCTTTTTGTAAAGAACCGGTTTTCAGAACCAATCCCTGAGCCCTGGCAGCCTGATAGCGATACACCTGTTGCAGCCACATCGGCAGGGACCCTTCCGTCACCAGCGGCTCCAGTTCAAGGGCAATTCTGTTCAGAAGACCAAAATAAGGCCCTTGATCACCAGCCATTCTGGCGGCCAATGGCTGCCAGTCTTTTGTCCCCTGTTGCCTCTCGATCCCCGTGGAAAAGCCGGAAACGAAGCTCTGCCACGACTCAATAGCTGATTTTCTATACCACACGTCGAATCCGGCCTTCTGACCCGAGATCGCCCCTTGATCCGGCAAGGCGGCCAGCAACTCCACCAGAAGTGAATCGACAACACCTTTCCCTTTTCGAGTAAAAGAAGGAGGAATCCACCTCTCTCCCGGAGCAGTCAAACTTCCGCCCCAGAACTCCTTCAGGGTAACTGCCGGAAGACCGCTCTGAACATCGACCCAGGACGTCATCCACTGCAAATTCCCACCTTTTGCCGCAATGAGCTGCTTCAGCCACGACTGCAGTTCAGTCATCTCCCGTGATGTGTCACTTGAATCTATTCGCCAGATCAGATAGGAGAGGTAGAGTGAGCCGAAAACTTTTTTCGCCTCAACTGTCACACCTGGTTCCGGAGTAGATAAGAAAGAAACGTATGACGGTTGCGGTTTTGCTAAGAGTCCCTCCATTTCCGGAGCATCGAGCCTGGCCTTGAGAATATTGATTCTCCTCACCACATGCATTACATACTGCCCGTAAAGGTCATCCGGGGTGCCTGCCGACATGGTTGACATTGTCACCGCCATCTGCTTGTCGAAGGGGGTGAGGAGAAACTCCCGGAACTGCCGGCAGTACCTGTTTTTCAACTCCCGTTCAACCCTGAGACTCTCATTGAGTCCAAAACGGGGAATCCACCAGTGCCGGTTCCGGTCCTCGACTCGCACTATCTCCCGGCGAAAACGGTCCATTGTGACCATATTTGTAAGTGTCTCGCCGCCCAAGGCCGTCGACGTGGAAAATTCCCGAGAAACGTCCCGGATAGTCGCCATATTTTTTACAAAGGAAAAGCTCAACAGGCCGCAGACCGCAACGCCAACAACAATCCACGAGGTTAATCCCAAGTTACCGGTCAGAACCCTCCATTCAATTGCCTTGCGGGTTGGGGCCAAGAGGGATCGGTCTCTGGGAAGGATAGAGGCAAAAAAATCATGGAGGAATAGCCCTTTGCTGGTTCCGGGAAGACATTCTCCCTTTCGTACCTCTCCGACCGTTTCGGAAAAAACGGAAAGCGGGGTTCCCTCCTGCCGACCACTGCTAAAGAACAAACCTCGCAGTACAGGCGTTTCCTGATAGGGATTCTGACGGAAAACGTTTGACATGACTACGCCGAGTCCGAGCTTCAGTCTCTGGAATTCTTCAGGGAACAGGAGCAGGTCCGGATCGGCCATTCTGGCTTGCGGCTCGTGAAGCAGGTGCAGTCGAAGGTTTCTCAAACGCTCATCCAAGGTGGTTACCGCACGCTCCATAAAGGCGTCAACATCGGCCGAAAGATCCTGGTTAATGATCCCCATGGGTTGGTTCAGGCTCTTTTCCGGAAGAATCTCACAAAACCGGTTAACACCATTGATCAAGTCGCACTTTGTCACCAGCATATAAACCGGAAACCTGACACCAAGCGCCCTCATCAGTTCGTCGATACGCCGACGGATCGTCAGGCTTTCCTTTTCCAGCTCTTCCGGCTGAGCCTTCAGCAGTCGGTCGGCGGCCACGGTGACAATGAGTCCGTTGAGGGGCTCTTTCCGCCGGTATCTAAGCAGCAGGGACAGGAACTTCTGCCATTCTTCTCTGTCCCGCTCCCCGTTGACCGGAATTGTATAACGGCCGGCAGTGTCAATCACTACCGCCTGCTCGAAAAACCACCAGTCACACTGTTTTGTGCCGGATACACCCCGGACTTTGCCGAGATCTTCAAACGGGGAAGCTAGACGGGCACTGCTCAAGGAGGTGGTTTTCCCCGAACCGCTCTCTCCGATAACCATGTACCAGGGAAGCACGTAGAGGGGATTGCCCAGTTTTTTCAGATGCGATCCACGGAGTGTTTCTACCGCCTTTTTCCAGCGATCCCGCAGCTCCCTGGCATCACTGCTCTCGCCTGAGGAACGCGACTTGAGACGGGCAGCATCCTCTTCGCTTATTTCACGGACAAAATTCTGCTCACGTCGCTTCAGCCAGACCTTTCGCAGGAAAACACCACCAAGCACGAGGCCTACCAAGAGAAGAAACAGGAATAGGGCAACCCACCAGGGCCAGTCAAATATGAGCACAATTCCAACGACCAGAAGTACGAGTAAAATTCCGGACACAATAAACAGACACACCTTACCTATTTTTTGAAAAGACTCTCTCATCTCAGTTTCCCACCGTCTTCAAAAAATTTTCGCCAACACCACCCAGGGTGAATCGGTAGATCAGGTACAGCAGGCAGAAGAGAAGCACCGGCCCGGCCAGACAGATGCCTGAAACAAGCCGTGTCCCTCCTCTCACCCTCTTTTGCACCGTCTCTGCAGGCCCGGAGGGGTGAGCTTCCGGGAAAAGGTCGGTTCGTTCCAGCGAGGGTAGACCGACTGAGCTGCCCAGCAGGAGTTTCAGGTTCGAGGTCTTAAGCTGCTCCAGCTGGTATTCATCCCCCGCATGGCAGTAGCGTCCGGTGAAACCCAAGGCTAAACACAAGTAATACACTTCCCGCACCGCTCTCTGATGGAGTCCCAAGGCCCCCAGACGATCAAAGAACTCTTCGCCGGCATCGGTCGTGTTGTAGTAGCTTCGCTGGAGCTGGTCTTTGAGCCAAAGGGTTCTGTGCTCCCACGGCGACTTGAGCAAGGCCTCGTCCACCAATGCACATACCGCAAAGCGCGCCAGATCGTAATCGTCACGAGAAAAACTTCCTTGGGGAAACAACGCTTCACTCTCTTTTATCAGCCGTTGCAAGTCGCCTTTCACCTGCGCATGGTCAGGCTGTCTTGCCTCAACCGACTTGAGAAAGTAGGTTACATAGGCAAGGATTTTTATGAAACAGTCGCTAAGATGCATGGATTTTATCTCCCCACTACCATGAGTTCGATTTCGATATCATCGGGGGCATTGTTCCAGTAGAGTGCCAGAGATTTGCTTTTAGCCACCATCCCCCACTGTTCTTCATGATGGTTTATCGTGAAATAGACAGTATTGGCCCGACGGGGAAGTTCCTGCGGTGGGACTTGCAGATATTCCAGACCGATACCGGGAAGCGCCTGGGTGACGAGCATATGCATCTGTTCCCGGGAGCTTAGCTTGGCAATATCTTCCAGTGACGCAAGTACGAGCTTCGAATCCTCGTCGGTTTTTACGGCTAGATAGAAACGGTTACGCCCCTCAAAAATGGCAGGTTTCAAATCAGCGGAATAATACGTTCCGTCATGAGCAAGACGAATCACGTATTCGGGACCTGCGGTGATTTCATCCAGGAGGTGGGAAATCAAGTCCTGTGCAGCCAGGAAACAGCCCCACAAGTTACGGTGGTCATATTCAGGGATTATCGATTTACCGTCTTCAACTTCGCCAAGGACGCTCACCCGTTCTGAAAACGTCGTAAGCTCACCGATCAGTTGTCGCAATACACCGTACAGGTGCCAGGGATGAACCTTTTCGGTTTTTGTGAAATGGAAAAGAAGCGGGACATAGCGATTGATCGACCTGAGGGCAAGAAAATAGACCATGTCTCTCGAGCCGAATTCCGCAGTCTGCACCCCACGTTTGCTTTTATGCTCTTCGAGTTGGTAAGCTCTGGCTGTGACCTGATCCCTGATTTCCTCAGCCAGCTTTCCGAGGGAAACGGAAGCGGAAATGGAAACGCATGGCGGTATGAAATCGTGGGAAAGCCTGATTTCCGCCCCAAATTTTTCCAGTTGAGCGATGGGAATGAGTTGATACTCTCCCAATGTATCCATCTCCGTCTCCCAGAATATTTTCAGGACGAAATGAAGCCTTTTCACCTGGCCATCAGGCCCACCTGCGTGGAGGTCCCCGATCACCTCCATGTCTGTGGCGCTGACAAACCGGGTATGCACGGGCTCGGTATTTTCCAGGGTCGGAAGTTCGGTAACGTTTTCCCCGTCCTCAACCCAGTTTTTGAGACCAAGAAAAACGGAAAATTGTTTACCGTCTTTCACCCAGGCTTCGTCAAAGGCGCGGGCAGCTATCAGGCCATTACCGGGAAGGGATACATGTGTTCCGTCAGGAAACAGGAAGTCGCCTTTTTTAAGGTTGAACGACCTTACTCCCAGCGCCCCCTCAAGGATCTCCATCTCACCCACTCCCCAGAAATCTGGCGACAGGTAACGCCGATAGGGCGTAAAGAGCCCTTGAGTGGCCCGGTCGGAAAGCTGAAAATGCTGCGGCTGCAGGTAGATTCCCTGGTGCCAGAAAAGAGGTCTCTCAGCTTTAATCATTTTTCTTTGATCTCCTTGATCCCTTGAGCTCCCAACGTCAAATCGATTGTCAGTCTCTTCGGGTTTTGAAAAAATGAAAGCGGTATCTGAAAAGTTCGCACTGCGTTGCCTTTTTCAAGGGCATAATACCCCGCGACAATACCGACATATTTCGCCCCTTCGGTGCGATCCATGGTCTCTTTCGTCGACTGATTCGGCTGAACAACAATACGTTTCGCGTAGGTAACACTAGGGTCAAAACGTCCGCATTCCAATAATTTTGACAATCCATCCTTCTCGTCTATCATCTGATTAAATCCGTTCAGATCACGCAAGTGGTAGATACAGACCATCAGAGAATGGGCCTTTGCCTGAAAATGATTCAAACGCGGATCACTTTGTATACAGAGGTCAATGGCACTTTTTTCGTACTCCCATTTCGGCTGGCTGTTGCCCAACGGAAATGTGCAGGAGACGATGGAAATGGCAAGAACAGACACTATCAGGATTTTTTTCGTCATATTTAGCCCCTACCCCTTATCAGAATGAAGAGTTTTACCTGACCAAAACACCAGTCGATATCGCAATTACTATTTACAATTAATTAATGCGCTACATAATTAGCGATTGTTTTATTAACACTTTCAAAACAATACTGTCAACCGATATCTTAATTAACTCACACGAAAGTACGGACCTCCGGCACCTTATCGGCCGTAATGGTGACCGGCGGGAGCGCACTTTATGTAAATAATTTCGCAACTTCCATAACACAATCAATAGCTTATTGATACCGCACGATGAAGTTATCAGGACAAGAATGGCAGAATTTCAAGATGAAAAATAAAGAGGCGAGATATTATGGGAAGAGGCAATTGAGCGGAAGGAGAAAAGGGACGAAAAAAACCGTTACCGGATAAAAACTAAACGGAACTATCCCCCAAAAGAAGGTGACAACTTTTATTGCCGGAAATCGAAGCCATTTCCCGCATCACGATCCTGCTACACGACGTCATACCCGTGAAAACGGGTATCCAGACACATGTTGGTATTTTGAGATTCCTGGATTCCTGCTTTGCTCCTTCGCTAGGGCTACTGCGCACAAGCCGCGGGAATGACGAGTGTGGCCTTTGTTTGGTGGATAGTTCCGAAACTATTGGTTTTCAATTCGGAAACGAGGGATTTTTCGTCCTGGCTAGGAAATCAAGGGGTTGCGCGGAGGCGTTCACGGGTACGCCGCACAAGCAAGCCCGCAGCGGAATGCAGGCCTGGTCGGTTTATTTACGGATAAGCTCTTAGGAGCTGTAAATGAATAACATGGTCAAGATTGCGCTCAGATTTAGGTCGGATTTGAGGGAACTGATTGAGCCAAACCGCAGACGTAGCAGGGCTACTTTGAGGATTTGGTGATTGAAGTTCGGTCAAAGAGGGCCTGAAGATGAGCGGCAAGATGCCCATGGTATGTTTACAGCTCCTTAGTCGATTTGCGTTGCGACATGCACAAGTACAGGCTTGAGAACCTTCTCTACATCCCGAGGGGAAATACCGATGAGAAAGCCGCGTTTGCCGCCATTGATATAGATTCGGGGCAGGGAGAGAATCGTTTCCTCCATATAGACCGGGAAGAAACGTTTGGTACCAAAGGGAGAAGTCCCACCCACCAGATAGCCTGTCAGCCGTGAGGCTTTTTCGGCCGCACAGGGCACAATGCTTTTCACACCGAGCAGTCGGGCCAACTCCCGGGTCGAAACTTGCCGGTCACCATGCATGAGGACGATGAGCGAGTTTTCCTTATCGTCTTCCATCACCAGAGTTTTAATGATGGCATGCTCCGAAAAACCCAGTTCCCTGGCACATACGGCAGTACCACCCTTCTCTTCGTAGACATAGAGATGAGACGTGAAAGCAACTTTCTCTGTACGCAAGACGCGTACTGCGGGAGTTACCGGAACCTTGTCCTTGGCCATAGCCTTTCCTCTTCACAAACCCGCAGCACATGAAAAAAGCCCCGTACATTTCCGGGGCTTTTCATTATGGCAGTAAGAAGTTACCTAACATTTGTCGCCTGGGGCCCCTTGGCGCCCTTGACGACCACAAAGGTCACCGCCCCTCCTTCAGCGAGAACCTTGAAGCCATCTCCCAGAAAAAACACGGCAAAAAAACGTTTGTGTTTTCCCCTGATCAGGCAGTGCGATCCGTCTGATCCGCTCCCTGCTCTTCCTGGAGAGCAGCGTGGGCAGCGGCAAGACGAGCAATGGGCACCCGAAATGGCGAACAGGAGACATAATCAAGCCCAACCTTGTGACAGAAGATGACCGACGCTGGGTCGCCGCCATGTTCGCCACAGATTCCGATTTTCAGATCTTTGCGCGTTGAACGACCCTTTTCGCACCCAATCTTCACCAACTGACCGACACCGTTCTGGTCAATGGAAACGAACGGATCTTCATTGAGAATTCCCTTTTCCACATAGAAGGGCAGGAATTTTCCGGCGTCATCACGTGACAGACCAAAAGTAGTTTGAGTGAGGTCATTGGTACCGAATGAAAAGAATTCCGCTTCGCGTGCAATTTCGTCGGCAACCAGGCAAGCTCGCGGCAGTTCGATCATGGTGCCAATAAAGTACTTCACCTTTACGCCATACTGATCTATGACCTCGTCGCAAATTCTGACAGCATTGGCCTTGAGACTGGCCAACTCTTCCACGACAGCAACCAGCGGAATCATGATTTCCGGAACAATGGTAAAACCTTCATTCTTGTTCAGTTCGCAGGCCGCTTCCATGATTGCCTGGACTTGCATGTCATAGATTTCCGGAAAAGTGACACCCAGACGGCAGCCCCTGTGTCCGAGCATCGGATTGAATTCATGGAGAAACTCGACCTTGTGTTTCAGCTTTTCTACGCTTACCCCCATGGTCTGGGACAGGGCTTCTATGTCCTTTTCCTCTTGGGGGAGAAATTCATGAAGGGGCGGATCAAGAAGGCGAATGGTAACCGGAAGGCCCTTCATCTCACGGAAAATGCCGATAAAATCACCCTTCTGCATGGGAAGGATTTTTGCCAGGGCCTTCTTCCTGCCCTCCACGTCGTCGGCAAGGATCATCTCTCGAACAGCTGCGATCCGATCCGCTTCAAAGAACATATGCTCGGTACGGGTGAGGCCGATACCTTCAGCGCCAAATTCGCGCGCCGTACGGGCATCCTTCGGGGTGTCAGCGTTGGCGCGCACGCCAAGCCTGCGATAGGTGTCAACCCATGCCATAATCGTTTTAAAGTCTTCAGTCAGCAGCGGTGGAACGGTTGCCACCTGACCGAGCATCACTTCGCCGGTGCTGCCGTCAAGGGTGATGGTATCACCCTTACTCACTGTCGTACCATTAACAGAAAACTCATTTGCCGCGTAATCGACCTTGATTTCGCCACACCCCGCAACGCAGCACTTGCCCATACCGCGAGCAACGACCGCTGCGTGAGAGGTCATACCACCGCGAGCGGTAAGAATTCCCTGAGCTGCGTTCATACCGTGAATATCTTCCGGACTGGTCTCCACCCTGACAAGGATCACCTTGAGACCGAGCTTTGCAGCGGCCTCAGCCTCGTCGGCGGTAAACACAACACTACCGCTGGCAGCACCAGGAGACGCAGGAAGACCCTTCGCAATAACCGTGCGCTGTGCCTTCGGATCGAGAGAGGGGTGCAGGAGCTTATCCAGCTGATCCGGAGAGACACGCAATACTGCGGTCTTTTCATCAATCAGCCCTTCCTTCACCATGTCAACGGCAATCCTGATCGATGCCAGCGATGTCCTCTTGCCGTTACGGGTCTGAAGCATGAAGAGCTTACCCTTTTCAATGGTGAACTCGATGTCCTGCATGTCTTTGTAATGCTTCTCCAGGATATCCCGGATTTTCACCAGCTGCTGGTAACACTCGGGAAGCACCTCCTCCATTGAAGGGAGATCACCCGCCTTATGCTTGGCACGGTTGATCGGCTGCGGAGTCCGGATACCGGCGACGACATCCTCTCCCTGGGCGTTTACCAGATACTCACCGTAAAAGTAGTTCTCACCGGTTGAAGGATCACGGGTAAAAGCAACGCCGGTTGCACAGTCATTTCCCATGTTGCCGAAAACCATTGCCTGAATATTTACGGCGGTTCCCCAGTCAGAAGGTATGTTGTGCAGCTTCCGGTAGGTAATCGCCCGCTGGTTCATCCAGGACCCGAAGACCGCGCTGATAGCTCCCCATAACTGCTCCTGGGGATCGTCAGGGAATTCGCGTCCGAGAACCTCCTTGATTTTTGCCTTGTATTTTGCGACAAGGTCTTTCCAGTCATCAGCGGCAAGCTCCGTATCCAGATCGACTCGTTTTTCTTCCTTTTTCTGTTCCAGGAGTTCCTCGAGAACGGAACCGTTCATCCCCATAACAACGTTGGAATACATCTGAATAAAGCGACGATAGGCATCATAGGCGAAACGCTCATCTCCGCTCTGCTTGATAATGCCTTGCACGGTGATGTCGTTCAGACCAAGATTCAGGACGGTATCCATCATCCCGGGCATGGAGGCACGGGCCCCGGAACGAACCGAAAGGAGGAGAGGATTATCAGAGCTGCCGAATTTCTTGCCGAGGAGCTCCTCCACCTTGCGGATGTTGACATCGACCTCATCCTTCAGGCTGGGAGGATAGGTATTGTTATTCTCGGTGAACGCCGTGCACACCTCGGTCGTTATGGTAAAACCCGGCGGAACGGGGAGTCCTATGCTCGTCATCTCAGCCAGGTTGGCCCCCTTGCCGCCAAGAAGGGATTTCATCTCCGTCGCACCATCTGCCGAGCCGTTCCCGAAAAAGTAGACATATTTCACCGACATACCAATCCTCCTCTATAAATTCCCACTAAGTGTATTTTCTTGTATGCAACTTCTTGCTAAATAGTTTCATCCGGAAACTCCGGATGTGAAACTATTGGTTTTCAATTCGGCAACGAGGGATTTTTCGTCCTGGCAAGAAACTTTTGCTTGCAAAAGTTGACAGCGAAGGCTGCCCACAGGGCGAACCCTCCGGGTGAGTCAAAATCAAGGGGTTGCGCGGAGGCGTACACAGGTACGCCGCACAAGCAAGCCCGCGGATTGACACAGCCAGGGCGGAAAAGAACCGTTTCCGGATGAAAACATATAGATCCGCCTCAAGCGGATAGCCGCGCAAAGTCCGCGATGGCCCCGAAAAGTCGGGCGATTCCGGTCAGCAGGGCAAGCCTGTTGTTCTTCACCTTTTCATCATCCACCATTACCATGACCTGCTCAAAGAACGTATCAACCGCGCCGCGCAGCCCCGCAATTTCCTTCAGTGCCGCCAGGTAGTTCTTCGCCGCAATCTTCTCGCCGGCACTCGTTGAAATCATCTCAAAGGCAGTAAAGAGTTCCCGCTCCGCCTCAACCTGAAAGAGAGTGCCATTCACAGGAATATCACTGCCCTGTTTGACGATATTGCAGACCCGTTTAAATGCCACGGCTAACGGCTCGAAATCAGGTCTTTCCTTGAATTTCTCAAGTGCCTCTATCCGTGCCGTAGTATCGTTCAGGTTGTCGAAAGAAACCGCAACAGCCGCATCGACGACATCAGAGGGATAGCGGCCGGCCATCATGTTGACGTAGCGGCCACGGAAAAATTCCAGCACTTCGGCACTGACCGTATCAAATTCACGAGTCAGTTTCTTCTGCAGCAGCTTCAAAGAATCATCAATCAGCTCGGTAAGCAGAAAATCATAGCCTCGATCCAGGACGATAGCGATAATGCCGATGGCAGACCGTCGTAAGGCATAGGGATCGGCGGTTCCCGTGGGTATGAGCCCCACACCGAAGCATCCGCAGATCGTGTCAAGCTTGTCGGCTATGGAAACCAGTGCCCCGATATCGGATGCAGGGAGTGCTCCCCCTGCCTGGGTCGGAAGATAGTGTTCGTGAATAGCTCGTGCCACATCCTGGTCTTCACCGGCCAGGAGAGCATATTCCCGGCCCATGATTCCTTGCAGTTCCGGAAATTCTCCTACCATGCCGGTCACCAGATCGGCCTTGCAGAGGAAGGCAGCGCGGGATACTTTATCGGTAAGATTCGGAGCTGCATGCGCGGAAAGTTTTTCCGCGATCGTGCGGAAACGCTCCATCTTTTCATAGGAAGTACCGAGCTTGGCCTGGTACACAACCTCTTTCAGGCTGGCGACCCTCTCTGCCAAGGGGGTCTTCTTGTCCTCTTCGAAAAAGAAGCGGGCATCGGAAAGGCGGGCTCGCAGCACTCTCTCGTTGCCGCGGGTTACCACCGCCGGATCTTCCGCAAGGGTGTTGTTAACGGTGATGAAGTGCGGAAGTAGCTGCCCGTCTTCATCCACCAGGGAGAAATAGCGCTGATGTTCCCGCATCGAGGTTATGAGAACCTCTTTCGGTACCTGGAGAAAATCTTTCTCAAACGTACCGCAAACCACACTCGGGTATTCAACAAGGAAGGTTACCTGATCAAGAAGCGCATCGTCGGGCAACACCCGGCCACCCATGGCACGGGCCGCCTGTTCAACCTCGCGACGGATGATCTCCTTGCGTCTTTCCGGGTCGGGAACGACAAAATGGCGCTCGCATTCCTCTAGATAATGTGCAAAGTCGCGTACCGGAAAAACGGTATTGGCCATAAAGCGGTGTCCCCGGGAGGCACTGCCGCTCTCTATCGGGCCAAAGGAAAAGGGGACCACCACCCCGTCGAAAAGGGCAACTATCCAATGCATCGGCCGGGCAAAGCGCACCTCCAGATCTGCCCAGCGCATTGACTTGCGGAAGGGAATGGCGCCGATGACCCGGGGGAGAATTTCCACCAGAATTTCCACGGTGGGACGGCCAACAATCCGTTTCGTGACCGAGATATAGTCGCCCTTTTCGGTGGATGCCACCACCAGGTCCTTAACATCAACTCCTTGACCCCGGGCAAAACCCTCCGCAGCCTTGGTTGGGTTACCGTCAGCATCAAAAGCGACTTTTCGAGCAGGCCCCAGCGCGGTTACCTCTGCATCGGGCTGTCTTTCATCAACGCCCTGTACCAGGAGGGCCAGACGCCGCGGCGTGGCAAGGGTCCGCACCTCACCGAAAGCAAGGCGGGCAGACTCGAATTCCTTCCGGACCAGGCTTTCCAGATCAGCCATGGCCTTGGGCAGAAAGGCAGCAGGAATCTCTTCCGTGCCGATTTCCAGAAACAGTTCTTTTGTCATGTCAGAGCCCACCTTTCAACAGCGGGAAGCCAAGTCGCTCCCGTAACGCCAGATACCCTTCGGCACAGAGACGGGAGACATTTCGAACCCTGCCGATATAGGAAGCACGCTCGGTGACCGAAATGGCGCCACGGGCATCCAGCAGATTAAATGCATGGGAACACTTCATGACGTAGTCATAGGCGGGAAGAACCAGCCCACCTTCAACCAGGCGGACACATTCCTTCTCATACATGGTAAACAAACTGAGCAACATGTCAATGTCGGCCTCTTCGAAATTGTAGCGGGAAAACTCCACCTCGGACTGGTGATGGATATCCCCATACGTAACGCCCTTTACCCACTCCAGGTCATAAACGTTGTCCACTCCTTGCAGGTACATGGCGATACGTTCGCAGCCGTAGGTAATCTCGGAGGAGACCGGTTTAAGATCGATGCCGCCCGCCTGCTGAAAATAGGTGAACTGGGTAATTTCCATCCCGTCCAGCCATACTTCCCAGCCAAGCCCCCAGGCACCGAGGGTCGGAGATTCCCAGTCGTCCTCCACAAAGCGGATATCATGCTGATTGGGATTAATGCCGAATGCCTTGAGCGAATCGATGTACCGGTCAAGGATATTCAGGGGAGAAGGTTTCATGATGACCTGAAACTGGTAGTAGTGCTGCAGCCGGTTCGGGTTTTCCCCGTAGCGACCGTCCGTTGGGCGGCGCGATGGCTCCACATAAGCGACATTCCAGGGCTCCGGCCCGAGAACGCGCAGAAAAGTAGCGGGATTGAATGTTCCTGCTCCTTTTTCCACATCATAGGGCTGCTGAATGATGCACCCCTGCCCTGCCCAATAGCCTTGCAGGGAAAGAATCAGGTCTTGAAAGGTCAAAACGGTTCCTCCGGTGCTTCAAATACGTAGTAATTTCAAAGCGGGTTTCTTTATTACAGCAGACAAAGTTTCAGTATTACTAAAACGTCAGAGACTCGCTAGATTACCCGTAACTCCCTTTCGTGTCAAGGATTATTGGCTTTTTTTACTTTTAGTGAACTCCAAGCACCTGCTGCAAAAATTGGAGAGAATTGAGGGGACGCGTCAGGTGTGAGGCAATGGATGCATCGAGAACGGCTCCGGCTTCGAGCAACGAGGATTCGGAAAAGGACACCGCCCCGAAACGACCGGTCGCCATAGCCTTTCGCAGGAGGGACCGGGTGCCAGAACTCAGCGGATAGCCGCTTTTTCCGCAGTCACCGCAGGAAATCTCACCCGCTACAGAATAATGGACCGTACCGGAAAGAGCACCGATTTCAATTCCGCAGCGGGAACAGTGTTCCAGAGAAAGGCGGTAGCCGAGAATGTTGAGCAGATTGATCTCAAAGAAACGACGATCATCTGCGCTGGAGGGACAGGTGTCGAGCTGCTCGAGATAGGAGACAAGCAGGCGAAAAAGCCTTGGGTTGCACATCGCCTCGGGAAGGAATCGGTCGACAATCTCACAGGCATAGCCGGCACAGCCGATCTTCAGGAGGTCTTGACGAATATGGGGAAAAACAGTAACAATGTCGGTAGTTCGGAGACTGGAGAGACCTTCTTTCAGAACCAGGTGAATGCGCAGGCGGGCAAATATTTCTAGGGCACCACTGAAACGTTTGACACTCTTTTTTCCGTGGCGCGCAAGTACACGGACCTTTCCGTGCTCGCGGGTGAACAGAGTGACGATCCGGTCGGATTCGCCATAATCCATAGCGGCAAGCACTACGGCCTCGCATTCGTTTGTCTGCATGCCAAAACCCTATCGCTTCCTGAAAGTCCGGTCAGACAATGCTCATTCGCCCACAACAAACATGATCATCCAACCGGCCCGCCAGATTATCTGATACCCAGCCTGTTCAAGGCAATGCCAAGAATTTTATTCAGGGGATGGCTCCTTTCAAGACTCAGGAAAACAGGATTCTTCCGTTCACCGAGAAGGGTGAGTTCACGCAGCAAGGCAGAGTTATCCTCGCACTTTAGTCCCTGGCGCAGAATGGAGAGTGCTTTATTTCTCTGCCCCGCCATTGTATAAATGCGGCCCAGATGGAGGTAGTGCAGGGGATTGCCGGGCTCTGCCTCCAGAGACTCCTTGCAGAGCGAAATCGCATCGGGATACTGGGATCTGACCTTCGCCAGACAGTAGGCGAGATAGGAACAACTGAGAGGCGTTCTTTCGAAGTATGCCGCCTGCTCAAAACATGAGAGAGCCAAATAGATATGATCATTCTCAAGAGCATGTATCCCTTTGGTGAATATATCTTCCACGTGAGATTCTTCCATAGCCTCGCTCCTCATGAATATGATTCGGCGATAAGAATATACCGCACTTTTTTGCAAAAATCGAGCAAGCTGTCGCAATTTTTCTTCTATTATTCTTCGGCTGCGGAATTCTCCCGCTTTAGCCGCTTTAACTATAAAAATATTCCAACGAACATATTTTAAATGTACCAATGGCCAATGCGGACGCTCTCAATTTTCACTACCCTCGTCCCCGCGCGAAAGAACCACCCGGGACTGGAACCCCCCTTTTCCCAAGAAAGGAAAACAGCCGCCCCCCGCCGGTCGACGACAGCTACCCCCTTGGCAGGAAATTTCTTCGAGCGTATAATGCCTTCCCATGAAGCCCGACAAGATCGAAACATTTCCCATCTCCCCCGGTGTCTATATCATGCGGAACATCGAGGGACGAATTCTCTATGTGGGCAAGGCAAAAAACTTGCGGCAGCGAATCCGTGCCTATTTTAGCCCGTCACGGGACTCCCGCTATCAGATCAGGTTCCTCATGGCCCGGGTGGACGACATCGATTACCTGGTAACCGATACCGAAAAAGAAGCCCTGATTCTGGAAAATACCCTCATAAAAAAACATCGTCCCAGGTACAACATCAATCTTCGCGATGACAAGACCTATTTTTCTCTGCGCATGGACCCGGCCGAAGAGTTCCCGCGACTTACCATTATTCGCAAAGTAACGAGGGATGGTGCCCGCTATTTCGGCCCCTATTCCTCGGCCTCGGCTGCCCGTGACGTCTTGAAGCAGCTGTATCGACTCTTTCCCCTGCGGCACTACCCGATGGAAACGTGTCAGCGACGGGGCCGCCCCTGCCTCTTCCATCAACTTCGCCAGTGTTCCGCCCCCTGCCATGGCCTGATTTCCCGGGAAGATTACGCAATCATCGCCGAGGGAGCCGCTCTTTTTCTGGAAGGGAAAAATCGTGACCTGATAAAAGTTCTGACCAGTAAAATGAGCGATGCCGCCAGACGTGAAAAGTACGAACAGGCTGCCCGCTACCGAGACCTGATCCGCTCCATCGGAATTACGGTGGAAAAACAGAAAATGGTAACGGAGAAAGGCGATTTCGACGTCCTGGGACACTGCCGGTACGGCCAGCATCTGGTAATCGCCCTGCTCTTCATCCGGGGAGGAAGCCTGATCGGTGGCAGGAACGTCACCTTCTCCTGGGAGATGGATGATGCTGAAGGCATCTCGTCATTCCTGAACGAATATTACAACCGGGATGAATACATCCCCACCGGAATACTTTTGCCGATTTCAATCTTCGAACCCGAAGCGTTAGAAGAACTCTTATCGGAAAAACGGGGCAAAAAGGTTTCCATCACGGTCCCCCGTCGCGGCACAAAGGCGGAACTGGTACAACTTGCCGTCAAGAACGCGGAAACGGCAGCTGATGAAAACCAGCGAAAGAAGGACAGCATCGAGAGCACCCTGACGGAACTGCAGCAGCACCTTCACCTGTCAAACCTTCCGCGACGCATCGAGTGCTACGATATCTCCACCTTTCAGGGGAAACATTCAGTTGGCAGCAGAGTGGTTTTTCAGGACGGAGCGGCACGCAAGCAGGACTACCGTCGCTACCGGATCAAAAGTGTTGCCCAGGCCGACGACTACGGGATGATGTACGAGGTGCTTTCCCGCCGTTTTGGCGGCAGCTCGGCAGAAGATACCCCTCCGGACCTGATCGTCGTCGATGGCGGTCCGGGGCAACTGAATGTGCTGGTGCGCGTACTCGGCGATTTGGGAATCACCGGTTCCGACGCAGCCTCCCTTGCCAAAAGCAGGGTTGAACGTGAATCCGGAAGTACCGATATTCGCCGCAGCAACGAACGAGTTTTCCTGCCGGAAAGAAAGAACCCGGTGATCATGCGACAAAACTCAGCGCCCTTGCTGCTCCTCGCCAGAATTCGAGACGAGGCACACCGCTTTGCTATCGAGTATCACACCAAGGTTCGATCACGAGAAATGCTACGCGCGACATCTGCCAAGATACCGGGAATAGGGGAAAAAAGGTGGAAAAAGCTACTGCAGCATTTCGGCAGCGTGCAAGGACTGCACAAGGCGACCGTACAGGATTTGGCGGAGCAGCCGGGCATCAGCGAAAAAATGGCCAAAACCATCAGGGAACACCTGCATCGGACATAAAAAAAACGGCACATACGCGCCGCTTTTTTTCCGAGAAACTGACAAGGTTTTTGCTACTGAGCCAGCAAAGTCTTGATGGTTTTTTCCATTGATTGTTCGATATCGGGATTAAACCCCACATACTTCTCAACCAGCACACCCTTCTTGTCAATGATGTAAATCGCCGGAATCGGTTGCACTCCATAGTCGATCAGAATGTCGTCATCCACGAACGCAACCGGGTAGTTGATCTGTTCCTGGCGGATATATTTTCTGACTCGCTCGAGATTATCCCCTCCCACGCCGGGATTGAGCCCCAGTATCTGCAGACCCTGCTTACCGTACGTCGTGTTAAGGCGAATCAACTGGGGTACGGATTCATGGCAGCCCTTGCACCAGGTGGCAAAGAACTCCACGACCAGAACATATCCCCGGTAGTTGGCAAGACTGACGTTCTGCCCTGACGTGGTAACAACTCTAATGGCCGGTGCAGGGCTCCCCTTTTGCGCAGCGGCATGAGTTACCGTGGGAAGTACCAGTGCCGTGACAAGTAGCATTACCGACAGAACTTTTTTCATACGCAAAAAATCCATAAATCCTTTTCCGAAGGCGCAAAACCGGTCCTTCAGCCTCGTCAGACCGCCGGCCGGCCACCCATGACCAACCGGCAGGAATTTCCGCTCACCGGTGAGAGGTACCGGCCGGGTACGAGCACCTCAACAGCCGGCTAGAGGGCTTTCTTGATAAGCGCCTCCAATTGGGATTTCGGCACCGCACCGACAACCTGGTCAACCATCTTACCGTCCTTGAACAGAATCAGGGTGGGAATTCCCCGGATTCCATAGGTAGCAGGAGTAGCCGGACTTTCGTCCACATTTACCTTCCCCACCTTTACCTTACCGTCATAATCGTTCGCAATTGCATCGACCAAGGGAGCTATCGCTTTACAGGGAGCACACCATGATGCCCAGAAATCCACGAGAACGGGAATAGGGGATTGAAGCACTTCAACTTCAAAATTGCTGTCGCTAAGGGTAACTACCTTTTCGCTGGCCATATAAAATCTCCTTCATATTCTTTCTGGTCTGATTTCGAGTGATATCAAACGTTTTATTTGACTATAATCAACGGTGAGAAAAAATCAAGCGGTTAATTAGTCACACTCTCGCGCCACCCCGAAACTGCGTGTTTCCAGTAACCCCCCCTCTGTTCCGGTCTATTTTCGCAGGGGATAGAGAGCCTCCTGACGGTGCGTAGCCCCTTGCGGCGCCAAGGTGCTGGAATAGAGGACAAACTGTTCAACCGGAAAAGAGGACGTGGCGAACAGGGCATTCTTTTGCAGAAAGGGGAAAACCACGACCGTCGAAACTTCCTTCAGACGAGCGATCGTGATGTGCGGAGAAAACGATCGCGATTCCGGCTCAAGACTGCACGCGAGGAGGGCTTTTTCGACCAAGTTCCGGAGAACGAGCAGGTTTTCATTTCTCTCAATCCCAACCCAGAGAACTCTCGGGTCTCTTTTCGGAGGGAAGCATCCAACCCCCTGCAGGGTCAGGGAAAACGACGGCACGATGATGCCGGCCAAGGTATCGCGTATTTTATTAAAAAGGACCTCGTCCGCCTCTCCGATAAAGCGGATGGTTACATGGAGTTGGTCCGCAGCCACCCACTTCGCTCCCGGCAGGGGAGTTCGAAGGGCACGGATTGCCTCCTTTGCTTCTTCAGACAGATCGATGGCAACGAACAGCCGATACACGACCCACCTCCGACGCCACATTCCCGGCAGAGTCTCACCGCAAAGCGACAGTTGTTTTCCGGGGCTCCTTCCTTACAAAGTACCGCTTTCCATCGGTGACAATTTCCGTGTTCCATTGACGGGAAAGGTCGTGCAGGTGTGAGATCACCTGCTTTCCCCGGGCCCCCTGCAGCAGGGCCGGTTGAAACCGCACTTCAGCGTTCATCACGTTCAAAGGGAAAAGTTCAACCTCACGAACTCCTCGATCAAGAACGATTTTTGCCATCACACTAGTAGCGGCATTCCTGCTCATACTGCCAAAGGTATAATTGCCAAGACTGTACAGAATGAGGCGTCCCTTGTATCGTTCGATGCCCTGCAGAACGTGAGGATGGTGACCAAGCACCACATCAGCACCGGCGTCAATGGCCCTGCGGGCAACTTCCACCTGGTAGGATTTGGGAAAAACAGCCCCCTCAACTCCCCAATGAAAAGAAATAACCACATAATCTGTACTGGCTTTCGCCTTCTTGATATCTTCCAGAAAGTAATGCACGTAGCCGGGAGCCGCCCCGGGCTGATTGAGTCCGGCATAAAAATCGATCGGATAGGTCAGAGAGTAAGCCAAAAAAGCAATTTTCTGTCCGTTTTTCTCGACAATGGCCGGCTTTCGCGCCTCAACCAGATTTCTCCCCGCACCGGCATACAGTATTTTTTCCTTGTCCAGGTTCTCCAATGTTTCGATCAGACCCTGCGCACCAAAATCCATAATGTGATTATTCGCCAGGGTCAGTACGGAAAAGCCGGCCCTGCGGAGTGCCGAGGCCGCTTTGGGGCTGGCCTTGAAGCGGTACTTCTTTTCCGTGAACTCCACCCCTCGGCTTGCAATGGGGCTCTCCAGGTTCCCGACCGCTATGTCGGAACCACGCAGGATAGCGGCCGTAGCGGCAAAAGGATAGTCATATCCTTCGCGGGACAAGGTCGTCGCAGCACTCCCGGCGAGCAATATGTCGCCCACAACGGTGAGGACCACCTTACCCGCATTCGCCGGCAAAGGTGTCGCAAGAAGCAGGGCAAGACTGATAAAAAAGGTTATGCAATACACCATTAACACCACACCTGTTTGTACAAAGAAGATATAATACCAAAAAGAGATTGACTAATCCTGGATCGAGTGTTAAAAAATATAGCTTTGTTTGACCAAATGTAAAGGCCTTTCTCATGCTTGACGTCAAATACCTCAGAGAAAATCTGGAATCAGCAGAAGCTCGACTCTCGACACGTGGTGAAGCCGTGAACCTCTCCGGTTTCAGACAATGCGACTCCCGGCGCCGCGAGATCCTCCAGGAAAGTGAAGGCTTGAAAGCGCTTCGGAACAAAGTTTCGGGCGATATCAGCCGGATCAAGGACAAGAGCCAGGCACAGGACCAGATGGCCGAAATGCGTGAGGTCTCCCAACGGATCAAGACACTGGACGATATGCTGCGGGACGTAGAGAATGAGTTACAGCAAATCATGCTGACAACGCCCAACATCCCCCACGCAACCACCCCGGTCGGCACATCCGAAGCTGATAACGTTGAAATCAGAAAATGGGGAGAAATACCGCAGTACTCCTTCGAGCCCAAGCCGCACTGGGAAATCGGTGAAAGTCTGGACATCCTCGATTTCGAGCGAGGCGCAAAACTCACCGGCGCCCGATTCACTCTGTGCAAAGGCGCGGGAGCCCGTCTTGAACGTGCCCTGATCAATTTCATGCTCGATCTTCATACGGGCACGCACAATTATCTTGAAATGCTTCCGCCCTTTATGGTAAACAGGGAAAGCATGACCGGAACCGGTCAGCTGCCAAAATTCGAGGAAGACCTTTTCGGCCTGAACGGCCTTGATTATTTCCTTATTCCGACTGCAGAAGTACCGGTAACAAATATCCATCGCGGCGAGATCCTGAAAGCATCCGACCTGCCGCTCTATTACACGGCATATACTCCCTGCTTCAGGAAAGAAGCCGGCTCATATGGCAAGGACACCCGGGGCTACATCAGACAACACCAGTTCAATAAAGTAGAACTGGTCAAGTTAACCCGTCCGGAAGAATCCTACCGGGAACTGGAACTTCTGCTGAACAATGCGGAAAAAGTCCTTCAGCTGTTGAACCTTCCGTATCGGATTATTGAACTCTGTACTGCGGATCTGGGCTTTTCTGCTGCAAAGACATTTGATATCGAAGTATGGCTGCCGTCCCAGAATACCTATCGGGAAATTTCTTCCTGCAGTAATTGTGAAGACTTTCAGGCACGCAGGGCAGCCATTCGCTTCAAGGAAAATGACAAGGCCAAGCCTGAATTTCTGCACACACTGAATGGTTCCGGTCTTGCAGTCGGCAGAACGGTCGTAGCGATCCTGGAAAATTTCCAGCAGGCTGACGGAACGGTACTCATTCCCGAGGTGCTCCGACCCTACATGGGTGGAATGGAAAAGATCGGCTAGAATTTCGGAGGGGTGGCCGAGTGGCTTAAGGCGGCGGTCTTGAAAACCGTTGAACGAAAGTTCCGTGGGTTCAAATCCTACCCCCTCCGCCATAATACGGTTCAAAGTGCCGAGATCCTGGTTGATTATTCCAGACGACTTAAGGCATTGACCCTCGGACACTGAACCAAGATTTCTGGAGAGATGGCCGAGTCGGCCGAAGGCGCTCGCCTGCTAAGCGAGTATACTGGGAAACCGGTATCGAGGGTTCGAATCCCTCTCTCTCCGCCATAACAACCCTGTCCGGCAGAACCGGCGTGTCAGTGGAGGAATGAATGAGGCAGATTTTCAAAGTACTGGCGATAGCAGTCATGGCAACAGTTGCAGTTGCCGGTTGCAAGAAAAAAGAAGAAATGCCGCCTGCCGAAGGAATGCCTCCCCACGGGATGATGGAACAAAAGGCTGCACCGGTTGTTGTCGTTCCCGAATCGGAAAAGGGAAAGTGGAAAGCGGTCAAGCTCGCTGTCGCCGACAAATCGTCAGGAAAAAGCACCGTATATGACGTGGAAATAGGCAAGGTATTCCCCGTCCCCAATTCGGACCTGGTGATTACGGTTGAACATTTTCTTCCTGATTTCACCATGGATGGAAATATAAGAACTTCCAAGTCGGATGAGCCAAAAAACCCTGCAGCACAGGTTCTGATAACGGAAAAGGGAAAAGAAGTTTATAAAAATTGGCTCTTTGCACTTCTCAAGAGCCCCCATGTCTTCGAGCATCCCAAATATGACATTACGCTCGTAGGTTACATACCTGCCGGCAAGTAAAAGTTTGCGCTTGTAGCTCAGCTGGATAGAGCAACGGACTACGAATCCGTAGGTCGGGAGTTCGAATCTCTCCAAGCGCGCCATTACAAAAAAAGGGTTACGGTACATACCGTAACCCTTTTTTTGTATCAGACAAGTTGAAACAATTGCTCCTGGGCAACGACCATCTGATTCGAGGCCACCTGATACTTACGAACCCGCGCAACAATTATATCCTGGAGAAGTGCCGTTCCCTTTCCAAACTGGAAACATCGACCTTCTCACAATGTTCCCGAATCTGTGTCATATACACCCCGAATTCCGGATCTGCCCGCCAGGCATCGATACTTTCTTCGTCATCCCAGCGAAACAAGGT
>Ga0351906_1063_pt2 | contig 25341 bp, 19 predicted proteins | sample BONcelHT113001E5_FD_206866 | JGI IMG/M metagenome (GOLD analysis project Ga0351906, IMG submission 206866) | Enriched cells from coal bed in the Powder River Basin, Montana, United States - BONCAT cells T11 rep1 HSBNCT.T11.300.1.E5 ... | reverse complement strand
TGGATTGAAGTTATAGGATGTCCTGTGGATGTGGGGACTAATCGGGGAATAAGACCTTCTATCCAACCGGATCGTTCCATCTGTTCAGATAACATTCCTTCCCTGTCACTGATTATTACTCTTGCCACAGTTTGTATTAGAATCTTATCTTCATCTGACATCTGTTCAAGATGCCGGATAAAAATTCCTCCTTTGGAATTTAACAGATGGGAATCCGACCCCTGAGGCATCTGACGAATAATCTCATCCTGCAAATCCTGCCTGTACACGGATTGATCTTCATTCCAGATTACCAAATCTACAATGAGACCTTTCATACGCCAGTATGCATGAGCCTGCACCATCTCTTTGACAAGACGTATCCGATTAATATTTTTTATCCGGACAAGCACAATTGGAATATCTCCGGATATTCCATAGCCCCACAAGCCTGACTGACCACGATTGTTCTTTAAAAGAACGTTCCGGTTTGCTCTTCTAGATGGATTTACATAAATTATTGATGAAGCAAGTGCACAAAATAACTGTGCATCTCGTTCACTGGCGTTAAGTTGTATCAACATAACCTGAGCATGTGTCCAGGCTAACTCAGATACCCTGTCAGCAATGTACTTATCATAATATTTCTCAATAAGGGCGATTGCTCCTTCACGAATATTACTAATACCGGTAAAAATATTTACCCCTGCTGTCTCCTGTGGTTCTAATGTAATGGTACATCTGATAGCAACAATGGGATCAAGAACATTACCTGCAGTATCAGACAGAGTTGAGGAATCTATCATTGCAAGCGGTTTTGAATGTGAATTACCCCGTCCAATAAATTTAGATCGGTCTGTTTCAAATGAAGTCTTTCTTACCTGGGTACCATGAACTGTCATCAGATGAAACATCCAGGGTGGAAACTCAGTATCAGATCTTGGTCTTCTTGTTGCAACAATTGCGTTTTTCTCCCGAATTATTTCAGTCTGGACAAACAGATTGCTGAAAGCCGGATGTGTTTCATCTGTAGGCTGCGGTGCAAGTACCACTTCAGCATAACTGGTAAATTCAATTGTACGCCTTTTAAAGGACCGGTTTGTTACCCGTATCTTACGAAGTTCCACATCATCTTCAGGCGAAACAATAATAACTGTACGGGTATCAAATTTATGGTCTTTTCTTTCAAATTCAGCCCGGGATTGTTTAAATATAGTACGGAAGGAATCTGGTTCTTTTCTGCAGGGCTGATATCCATTAGACCAGAACTCTCCACTTGCAAGATCTCTGATATAACAGAATGTTCCATTCCGATCAGATGTAGGATCTTCTCTCCATCTGGTCACGGCAAGATCATTCCATTTGCTGTACCCTGATCCACTGTTGTTAATCACAACCTGATATCTCCCATTTGAGAGAATGTGCACTTCATGACGCGGAGTATTTGCAGTATTGAAAATCCGCATAGCGAATCCGGATTCCTCATCAATATTATGAACATCTTCCTCTTTACTCGTATGAGGATAAAACGGAGCATTTCGGGGCATTTTTTCCTGAAGAAGCATTACCGTTGCCTGAAGGCTTGGATCTGATTCAAATCTCCTTTGCATTGGCTTGTTCAAGAGTGTATACGCTAGTGAAAGCAGAATCATCCCCTGATGGTGAGCCATAAAAGACTGAACAACTGCATGTTTCTTTCCCGGTACTACCCGTGACGGTGTGTAATCAATAGATTCATAAAACCCATATTTCCCGGTATATCCCAATGTGTCCATCTGTTTAAGATTAAGACAAGCCAAAGCCGGATTTACCATTAAACCCATCGCTGCAGCATATGGGGCAATAACCATATCTTCAGCGAGTCCACGTTTAAAACCAAGGCCGGGAACTCCAAATGCCCGGTATTGATAATTCAGATTAATATCAGTGAAGTTATAACCGGATTCTGATATACCCCAAGGTAAACCCTTTTTATGACCATATTCAATCTGTCTGGCTACAACTGCACGATATGACCTGTCAAGAAGGGTATTTTCATAGGTTGGCATCACCAAAAGTGGCATCAGATATTCAAACATCGATCCACTCCATGAAATTAACGTAGGTTTTCCACTTCCAACTGTTGTCAGAAGGCGACCTAACGCGAACCAGTGTTCCTGTGGAAGCTTACCGGAAGCGATTCCGATAAAACTGGTAATTCTCGCTTCTGATGCTAACAGATCGTAAAAAACATTGTCCCGTCTCAGATCGGTTACATTATATCCGACTGATAAAAGTTTACTCGTTTTATCATACAGGAATTCATAATCAATATCAGAAAATATCCTGCATTTTTCTGCGAGCTGAGATAATAATCGGATAAGATCTTCTGCCCGTTCACTGGATCTTTTCATACAATCAAGTGTCTGAATCACCCACAGGCAGTATTCATCCGAAGCGATATCAGGATCTTGAGCTGTTTCAAGCCATGTAATCAGGGGATTTATCTGTGAATGAAGATTATTCCTTATGTCAGCGATATCCTGCAATATTGGAATCTGATTATTGAGTATTTCCAGATGGGCACAAAAAAGGGATTGATACGGTTTTAATATATCAGGAATGATATCTCCAGTCATTACCGGGATATTACCAGTTAATTCCCATGAAACAAAGGTTTTCAAATAGGTAATATGTTCTTCGATCTGTCGTTTTATCGCAGCAGCCCACCACCGAACTTCATCATCTTCAAAAACGTTCAAAGAATTTTGTACTTCTGAAGCGATTTGGTTAAGATGATAGAGATGTATTAACGCTTCCTTTGGAGTTGTGGGAATCTTAGTTGCACCTATTCTCAAATAGGATAATGATGATTTGGCAGGTGTCAACACAGATTCAGATTGTTCCTTCAAAGCAACCTGTATCACATTAGTGAGGACCTGGATAGTGTCACCTAAACCTTCACCGAATTTTTCGGATAAAATCTCCCTGGAAGCAATCTCGTATAATCCTTGTTGCAATACAAGAAGATCTCCTACTAAGTTGCCACTATCAACTGTAGATACATATTGAGGGATGAGGGGTTCTAGGGTGATTGTATCATACCAGTTATAAAAATGATTTCGATACCGTTTGAGGAGTCCCATCATGTCCAGTGTATTTTGAGTTCGTTGAACGAGGATGCTCACCGGGATATACCCAAAGTCATATGCAGTAAGATTTGCAAGTAATGATAATCCGATATTGGTCGGAGAAGTTCGATGTGCTATTGCCTGCATTGGATGTTCCTGATAATTATCAGGTAAAAGATAATGATCATTATCTGTCACAAAAGTCTCAAAAAAACGCCAGGTCCGACGAGCAATCCCCCGTAAATACACCTCCTGTTCATGGGTAAGACTCGTTTTTTGCATACGTATTGGTTGACTGATAAACCATGCAATCCCTGGAGAGAAAATCCATGCGAGAGCAAACACTGCGATAACAGGACAGGTGTATGGAGAAGTAATATACAACAGAGGAATTAATAGTACTCCAATTACCGGTCCCGGCCACATCGTGCAGTATGAGCTTAAAATATCGGAAGTTCCTTTTCGCCCTACTTCCTGATGAGTAGTCCATTCTAATAGATTTCTATGAGAAACATACATTCGCCAGCACGATCGAAAAATTGCATCCAGGGAATTATATGCCTCATATGGGAGGAATACCAGCGTTAGAAGAGGAACTGCAATCTTATTCTGGATGTTATGCACGCAGTCATAGAGATGAAGCATCCATGTTTGTTCTGTTGGTTTCTTGAAAACTTCCCAACAGATTATAATAAATACAGGTATTAGATATAGCGATACGATGAAAGTTGTCCACAAAAGAGGATATAAAAAATGTATCCAGGATATGATAAGAAGGAATAGCGTTACCGGAGCTATGAGACTTCTTCTCAGATTATCAAATATCTTCCATCGGGAAAGAAATGATAAGGGGTTTTTCTGTTTTTCTCCCGTAGTATCAGTGACAGAGGGAAGCAACCATGCAATTATCTGCCAATCACCTCTGATCCATCGGTGACGTCGTTTACTATCCGCCAGATAACTACTTGGGTACTCTTCAAATACGTGGACATCACTTACAAGACCTGACCTGGCATAGCATCCCTCCAGAAGATCATGACTTAAAATAAGGTTTTCAGGAAAACGATTTTCAACAATATGTGAAAATTCTTCGAGATCATAAATTCCTTTTCCGATATATGAACCTTCATGAAAGGCATCCTGATATACATCAGATATGGCACGGGAGTACGGATCAATCCCCTGATCACCTCCAAATATAGATGCAAACCGGGATACCCCGGATTCTGAAAGAGAAGGAGCCACCCTGGGCTGGAGAATTCCATAACCCTCTCGAATTACCATTTTTTCGGGATCCCGAACTGGTCGACTAAGTGGATGGGCGATTGCACCAATTAGACTTCGTGCACTGTTTCGGGGGAGCTGGGTATCAGTATCAAGGGTAATTACATAACGTATTCCATTGAGAATATCCAGATTTCCCACAATTCGTGAGAACTGGTTTTTTTCTTTGTGAGATAAAAGATTGCTGAATGCCTCCAGAATCCCTCTTTTCCTCTCATATCCCATCCATACTCCCTCGCCAGAATTCCAGGTCCGTGACCGGTGCATGAGAAAGAATATTCCCGGCTTCTCGCTCTGATATCTTTTATTGAGACCTTCAATTTCACGGGCAAGAAGATCGACAATTTCCGTGTCTCCCTCAACTTCCTGTGCATGGGCAGTTTTTAAATCTGTCAGAAGAGCAAAATACAGGTTAGGATCTTTATTTGCCAGGTATCGAATTTCAAGTGAATCCACTAAACCAGAAATATCTGCATATCCTGATAAAACTGTTGGGATAACAACAATAGTTCTTCTGTCTGCGGGTATACCTTTTGAATAATCTAGTTTTGGTAGTGAAACAGGTATGAGCAAGAGGGTAATAAACCAGTTAATGAACGTTATAGCACCCTGACTTATCGGGAAGAGGAGAAGGACCATAATGGGCAGAGCAATAAACCAGGAATAGAAAAAAAGCCGAGTATACCCTAAAAAAGCACCAATCAGAGATATGCAGAAGATTCCACAGAGATACTGAGGAAGAATATATTTGTATGAAGCTCGTTTGATTTTGTCTGGTAAAGAAATCTGAATTGAGAGTGCTTCTTCAAGTGTGTATCTTCCTTCATCAATCAGGTAATATCCCATATGTGATGCACGGATTTTAGTACTATTTCGATGTCGGTTTAAAGCGGCAATATCTACTGCTTTTTGCGCTACATTCCATTCAGAAAAACCACCCATTTTTGATATTTTCTCAACCACATGCCTGTACCGGTCACGGGTTTCAAAGTCCATAGCTGTATATTCATCATCAGGATCACTACGAAGGATGTGCTCAACAACACTCAATCGCTCGACAAAGTCACACCAGTTTATTTTATCAAGAAGACGAAGACTCCCAATGCTGTTTCCGATTGAGACCTGATCAGCTGCCTGAGCCTGAGTCCCTGTATTGATCATCTGCTCAATGGTCAGATTTTTTTCATTTAACCGCTGCTCTATCCAGGTAAGAGGAAAAGATAAAGCTCCTGACTGACCTCGTAATTGTCGCGTTATCTCCGCTACAAAGGTACTGGTCATTGGAGGATTTGACCGTGCCATATCAGCAATTACCAGAATCAGACTCTTTGGATCATTTCTGGCTATTTCAGTCATCTGATCCACCCAATAATTGGCAGAATCAATATCCTGTCTATTAGATGAAATTATGTTGGCAATTCTACGAAGATTTTCTATCAGGGCAAATCTGAACATAATTGGTATTGCCCAGAGTTCACCAAGAAACAGAGGAGTGACACTCTGGTATGCATTGATGAAAGTGAAAAGATTGTCAGCATCAATCCTTCCATCACTATGAGCAATGAGTTCCCGTGCAATATGATATACCCGGGGAAAACCGGCATATGGTCCATTCACCAGATATGGAAGTTCTGAACTATATTTTTCAGGAAGATGTCTGCGGGCAGTTCGAATCTGTTCTTCCACCAAATAGAAATTATCTAGCAGCCATTCACCAGAAGGAGATATTCTGCGGTCTGATTTAATGACCGAGTTCAGTAGGTCGTGTGTTTCCAGCAGGATTTTTTCATTATCAGCAAGACGGGGGAGAAGGTGATCATGCCCAGTTTTTGTTTCAATTCTGTACGAGGAAGCAGTATCCCTTGCATGCTGTATCAGCTGATCACCGCTAAAGAGTTCAGCCCGGATTGGATCAGTATCAATTAGTCCAATTCCCGATTTGACTTTTGGTTTTTTTATTTTAAATATCAATGAATTCCACACAGTATATCCTTCAGAAATTTCTTTTAATTCATCCTCAAATTAATAGTCAAAGAGATTATTCCCGAATTTAGACCCTAATATAACATATATAAGGCGATTTGGATAAAAAAATTTTAAATACAGGATTATACTCTATCCTCTCTGAGGACCTATATCTTTAATGGTGTATTCTAATTTTTGCATAGAAACAATATTATAAGCCTTTATGCAAACACAATTAAACCTGGTTCTTCTGAAGATGTTGGTATTACATGGCAATGTTGATATAATAAAAAAACGATTCGGTCATTTCAAATTATTCTAGTTTCACAACAGAATACATGAAGCAGATTATTCCAATTCATGCAATATTTTTTATCAGGAACTATTGACCGAACATCTCTGATGTTGTAATATCACTCATATCTCCAATATTCATATCTCAAAGAACATAAACAGGTACATCTCAGCAGAAAAGAATCATTATTTGCAACCTATGATCACATATATATACTTACAACAATAATGCAGGTCAGATCTGGTATGCAGGCTTATTAGTATCTCAGTATTACCCCTTAAGGACATACCAGAGAAACGAATAAGAAAAATTCGCATCTATAACTCACCAACGATTGAGGAGAAAAAATGAACGATTTTTATAAAATAAGGCACGTTTTTTTGCTGATTATCCTTTGTGCCCTCTTAATATCCCTGGTATCTGCAGATGAAACTGACGTTCTAAATACTGGGACAATAGGTAATGCAAATGTAATAAATCCATCATCAGCTAATTTAGGGAACATAATGAATTCCTTAAAAGCAGATGAAATATCTGTTCTTAGTGAAATAGAGACCCTTCTTTGGCAAGGGCAATCATCTCAGGTATATCGAGTCATTTTAAAATGCCCGGGAACGGTTCGTATGACATTAAGTTATGGAGCACGATTTTCACTATATGCAAAGAAAAGCAATGAATATGAAACCTGCCCATCTTCAAGTGCTATTCGATATAACTATGATAAAATTTTGTATGGATATAGCGGAACCACAGTAATGAATCTTGATCCCGGAGTCTGGTGCCTAATGGTTTATGGATATTCGGGAAGTGGCTCATATTCACTCCGTGTCAACTCTGTCTGTTCAAGTCCGACACCATACCCCACACAAACACCTTCTCCAACCCAGACACCATCTCCATGCGGAGTATACAAGACAGATTCAAGGCAGGGATTTTTAAATCAGGGACAGGCTGCCGTGTATGGCTATGCTATTCCAACTGATTCCCGTTCAAAAATAGAATGGTCCATGACTTCTTCAGGATCCTCAAGCGAGGGCGATACACCGATTATTGTCGCATCTGTAGGTGATACTTCTATTGATAGCAGTTCCTCAAGTGGAACATCTGCATTTGATCTCTATGTCTTCAAGGATTGTAACCCGAAAAAAGCACAATGTAGTACACGATATCTCTCACGCGGACCAAACTCTTTTATATCTATACCAAACCCGATAACAGGTTCTCTTTATTATGTAATGATTTATGCACGAAGTGGTAGTGGGACATTTGATCTTAAGATGAACAGTTACAAGTGCACTGATGGAGATACCCCTATAATCGCAGCTTCAATTGGTGAGGCAACGCAGGTTATACCCGGTGTAGGGGATGTAGGATCAGAAGTTTCTGCACCTACTGCTGATTTTATCATATTCGAGAGTGCATAATAAAAAAATCACTCTTTTTTATATAGGATGTTGTTGTAGTTTCCATTGAAATACAATCGCCCGGTTTGTTGCCAAGGACCATTTCGGTTGTATTAATTTTGGAAATGTTCCTTATATCACATAAAGCATTTATTCCTATCTAAATAGCACCATAACCTTCAAAAATCCAGACTTTGGAACTGAATTTATAAATTCCACCTTTACCAATCGATGATTGCCTGACGTAATTCTTCAAACCATACATTAAACCAGGTCCTCGGGTATCACTGGTTCCCTGTGGATTTAACGGTGTTACCTCATAAAACTCTAGTTATGAGGGTGTTTCAGGTAGTAGGCGCAGCACCGTGCCAAGGATACGATTCACATCTGTTATCCTTCGACTTCATGATGGAATTATGCTACCCGATCCAGAGTGATAAAGGTATCTAAATCTAATTCAAGCCCCATATGAAATAGAGAATTCGGAATACTAAGGCTATGAATGATTACTCCAGGATATCCTGCTTGTAAGAGTGCACCCCGTAATAATAGAGCTGTTTTCGTCAGCGGGGCATATAAAGATAATCAGCTGTGAAAATATCGACTGATATGCCGTTCCTTATTTGAGATGTGTTGGACTCAGGCTAGTTCCAAGACCTACATACACTCATTGTTACTAATAAATGTACGAAAACATGGCTCCCTTAATAAAGTGTTAAGTTTTATAATATAACAAGTGCCAATTTAAACCCCCCATGAATACAGGTCTTCCATTACTATTAATACCTGCCATGTTCCATCGTAAATGCAATGAATAAGGAAAGATCAGAATTCCTGAAGATCGAAAATATTGTTGCATCTGGAGCAATAGCAGATACCATTGATTTGGACGTAATTTCCACAACCATCGAGAATTGTGAACTGAACAAAAAGCGTTTCCCAGGTGCGGTATACCGGATTCAGAACCCGAAAATTGCCATGCTTATTTTTTCATCTGGAAAAGTCGTCCTCACCGGAGTGCGCAGCGATGCTGCTCTTAAGGAAGGGCTTGAACATTTAATTATGAAGATGAAAGGAGCGGGTGTTCAATGTTATGACGAACCACGAGTGAAGGTTACCAATATGGTCTGCTCATATGATATGGGAAATAAAATCAACCTGAATAAAGTTGTCATGACCCTGAGCCTTGAAAACATCGAATATGAACCAGAGCAGTTCCCTGGCCTGGTATATCGCATACCTGACCCAAAAGTAGTTGCGCTCCTATTTTCATCAGGCAAAATTATTCTCACCGGTGGGAAAAATATGGATGATGTTGAACGAGGTCTGGAATTTCTCGAGCAGAAGATCGGCAGCATAATGTAAGCATCATCAAAAGAAATAACCGTATAATTTTTTGGATAGAATAGATTTCGAAATATCAGAAATTGATAAATAGCATTACTTTTTTCTTTTATACTAATAATTATAATCTTTTTCTCCGATCTACTGTTAAAATTACATAACAAATCTGCCCTGCTCACACCTACAATGAGATGATATTCAGGTGATACCACATCTGAATTATTCCAGTGCATATTCTGTACCAACGCAATATCTGCAACATCACCCTTCGGTGTTGACAAGCCAAATATTCATATTATATCCTGTACAATAATAATCGTTTATTGATGATGGTAAGATTAATTTTTGCCTACCGTCATCACCTGAATGAAAAAGTCAATCAGGCAGACAGAAAATTACATCGGGGGATATAATGGTTATCAAATCGCCACCTAGTGGTTATGCACGAAAAAATCAGGTAAAAAAACCGGTCAGTCGAAAAACACCGGTAACAAACTCTGTTTCACCTGAAATAAAGAATGTACAAAAAATATTAGATGCGCACACTAAGCATCTGGTTCAGATCGATGAAACATTATCATCCCTGAAAAACGACATAAAAGGAATAAAAGATATTTTAGTAGCAAACAAATCAACTAAACCCTCACCAGTTGTTACAAGCGGACGGCAGGAGATATCATGGCATGGTCTTATCGATCCTAACCGTGAATATTCTCAGAAAGAAATTGTTGGGATAACTAAAATATCACAGCCAACTCTTTCAATGGCAAAAGTCAGGGGACACATTGTAACCCGATCTCCTCCAGGCGTGCGTGGATGGGTAGTCAAAGGTTCCGATCTCCTGGCATGGGACAAGGGCCGGACAATTAACACAGGGAAAAAAGCGGTGAAACCAGCTGGCGCAACAGCGAAAAAGGTACCCGAAAAATCTAGTAAAACCGTAAAAGAACAGGGTACACCTAAAAAATCATCAGTTGCTCTGACTGCAGACGTTCAGAAAGGCAAAAAACCTCTTGTTGTTCAGAAAAAGGAGACAAAAGCTCTGACCGTTCAAAGTTCGACAACAACTACAAAACCTACGAGTGGAGCAAAGAAACCAGTAAAGACTCCATTAAAGGCTACAACTGCAAAACCTGTAGTGAAAAAAACAGTACCGGCACCAATTAAGGGAATCGGAGCAAAGAAAACTGTAGATACCCGAAAAACATCCGGAGACCAGGTATCCATCCCTGATGATATTCCAGATCGTATTACCGACCTAACCATGAAAAAGGTTGTAACCCAAACACAGTTTGGACATGATGTCGGACTTCCACAAAAGGTTATCTATGAGATTACTACCAGGAAGCAGAATTTCATCAACCCGGCTATCCTGGCAAAAATTACAACAGTTCTTAAGAAATACGAGTCGTAAGAAGACCGTGACGGCACAAATCCACTATTTTTGATAGTAAAGGATTTGGAAACTGGTATATCATCCCAGAAATTCTCTTTTTTCCTTTTCAGACCTCAAAAGTGAGTAAAAGCCCTTATTTTATCCAATTCTTTTGTATCAATGAACATAAGAACTACAAAGTTTAATGTATAATCAACTAACTTTTTTTCGTGTATGGCCGTTATTAATTAAAATTTCATAATTCTTGGAAAAATCTATGATATATTATGATACAGAGAGAAATATTGGAGGAATCATCAATTCCACCTGAATTATTAGCACCTGCAGGATCCCAAGAGACATTCATCGGTGCACTTGCGGCAGGAGCTGATGCAGTATATCTTGGAGGCAGAAGATTTGGAGCAAGGCACTTTGCTGCAAACTTTGATGATTCTGCACTTGATGACGCCGTGACGTATGCTCATCACCGGGGAGTGAAGGTGTATGTCACCGTCAATACTCTCATTCACGATAACGAATTATCTGAACTTGCTCAATATTTAGAATTTCTTTTCATTATCGGGGTAGATGGGATTCTTATTCAGGATATGGGAGTTCTCACTCTTGCTCAGGACTTGTTTGCCGGACTATCACATGCACCCGCATTACATGCATCAACCCAAATGGCCATACATAACCTTGAAGGGGCATGTTATGGAGCAATGAAAGGGTGCTCGCGAATTGTTCTGGCACGCGAATTACCAGCTGGTGAAATCTGTGAGATTGCAAAAGTTCTAAGCCATCTAGGCAGTGAAGTTGAGATTTTTGTTCATGGCGCACTGTGTTATGCATACTCAGGTCAGTGTCTCATGTCCTCAATTATCGGAGGAAGAAGTGGAAACAGAGGAATGTGCGCTCAGCCCTGTAGAAAACCATATACCCTCATCAAAGGAACAAGCGATCAGTATGGCCGTATGTGTGATGGAAAACCGGTTCCTCTAACTGATGAATATCTGCTTTCAACTCGTGATCTATCACTATATCCTGTTTTGAATAAGATTACCGCTCTTCCCGTTTCTGCACTAAAGATAGAAGGACGGATGAGATCGCCAGTATACGTAACAACAGTCACTGATGTGTACAGGCGAGCTATAGATTCTTGTAACACTGAAATTTTTCATCCTTTAGGTGAAGAAGAAACCGATCTGATTCTTGCTTTTTCTCGGGGATTTACTACAGGATATGTTAATAATCAGAGTTATGAGACAGTGATGGGGCGCAATCTGCCAGGTAATCGCGGAATACTAATCGGAACCGTAACAATTTCTGATCATCTGGGGAAATTGACCATCACCCCGGCTAGCGATATCGTTCCAAGACGAGGAGATGGTCTGGTCTGTATCGGGGATTCTTTTGAGGAAGGGTTTATTCTCCGCAATGATTCATTCATGAAAGGCAGAATATTGGAAATGGAGGCTGGTATCAGATGTCGGAAAGGAGACCTTGTGTACCTGACCAGCAGAGGGAGAATAGCCAGAAGTGCTAAAGCACTAATGCAGGATCCAGACAAACGATATCTGGGAAGTATCCAGATTGATCTACAAATAACGATACAATCTGATGGCATTGTTACTCTTTTCGGGACTGTACAACTAAGATCCGGAACTATTATTCCCTTTTCTTTCATATCTGAGAGCATCCTGAGCCCGGCACGATCAAAACCCTTAAGTTGCGATCAGATAGCAGCTGCAATTAACAAAACCGGTGGCACACTGTACAATCTACGGGCATTGCAGGTTACGTGTTCGGATGGATTATTTGCTCCAGTATCTATTTTAAATGGTATCAGACGGGAGATGCTTGAAAAGATAACTGCAGAAATTGGAGCACATTTCAAACCGTCACCCGATGATATAAGACTGGTACATAAGAGAATTGGGGATCTCATGATGAAAATTCCTAATTCATCTGACAATCAATCAAGCGATATTGAACCTAACAAGCGTGAACCCGGACTCGTTGTGATAGTGTCAGATATTACATCACTTCATTCTGCATTAAATGGTGGTGCAGATCGTGTGTATATCGAATGGTATCCGGCAGAATATCAATCAGATTGTAAAGATGCAATTAAGGGATCAGAGTCAGAACCTAAAAATTTACATGGCTCAGGGAGTAGTAATGGATTGCATGAAACAGAGAGAGCCGATGATTACAAGGGTATAATTAATCCATCCGCCCTTATATCGCTTAAAGAAATAACTGATATGATTATTCTGAATCCTGATTACACTGCAAGAATAGGAATTAAACTTCCTAAAATTGTAAGGCGGGCGGATCTGGATTCCATATACTCATCTCTTCCGACTCTGATTACCGCCGGAATCAGATTAATCATGACAGATGGAATAGGGATTGCAGAGGCTATCTCTTCATATTCGGATTCATTTTTATGTGCAGGGTATGCAGGACTCAACATTGCAAATCACCTCTCTCTTATGTCATATACAGGATATGATTTTTTAACCCTCTCCTGTGAACTTTCAGGAAAAGAGATTGATACCACCATGCGGGCAGCACGACTCGCACAAATTCAGACACCTATTGCATTAATCGGCCAGGGACTCCTTGAAGTTATGGTAACCGAAGACCGCATTATTAGTCTAGCTGGTAATAATACATCATCTTCAAAACTTTATGGAATAAAGGACAATAAAAATCAGATTTTTTCCATTATATCAGATCCTACTGGACGGACACATGTTTTCAACGCAGCTGAAACGTCACTGATAGAATATATTCCGGAGATAAAGCATGCAGGAATAGGATTTATTATCATCGATGCCAGATGGAGAGGCTCTCTGTATACGGATACTATGATTAGCATCTGGAGAAATGCTTTAGCTACACCAACAAAGGATTGGAACCGGCAGATTATAGACAGGTTTAAATCTGAAATAAAACAAATTTCTGCTGGTGGCCTTACAAGTGCAACCTGGAAACGTGGATTATCCTAAAATCCCAATATCATTTTTTTAAAAAAGAAAGAAAGAAAGAGCGTTACCAATACGAAGAAATAAAACTAGTTCACCCTTCAAGTTTTCCCAAGATATGGGTTAAATACTTTGCATTATAATTCTTAGGATCAATTTTAATCCCCCAATCAAAGGCTTGTTTAGCCTCCTGATATCGCTCCATATTATAATAAATCAGCCCTTTAATGTAATATGGCTGAGCAACAGTTGGATTTATTTTAATTGCACTCTCAACTTTTGCCAGAGCTTCTTCATGTTTGCCATGATTTGATAACATCGCTGCCTTATTACAAAGGTCAGTTATCGAAGGATCACCGGGAAATCCAACAAACAAATCATGAGTTCCTGGTTCAAAAATTGCTGCCCTGTCAATGTAAATGAAACTTGCCTGGGCTCCACCCACAAGCACTACTGCAATGAGAGCAAATAATGTCATAAGATACAGATGTTTCATACCCATATTCTGTTATTCTATTAGATATCCTTTCTGCCTAAAAAAATTTCATACTTTTTAAATTTTATAACAATTGATGCAGAAAGGAATTTATCATAATCGTGAAATGAATCTGGTATGTAAACATAAAATCCTGATCGGCAAAGATAAAAATTTGGACTATCTGAAGAGCTGTTGTTTAATCTTTTCTGCTGCAGATTCGCCAGATAAGAGCATTCCGCCGAAAACAGGGCCCATCCGATGTCCTCCGGCTACAGCGTTTGCAGCCATACCGCAGACATAAAGTCCTGGAAATACTTCTTTTGTGTGCTCCACTACTGCAGATTCAGCAATATCAGCCCACATCGTCCCTTCTCCCTGAATTGTTATTGATTTACATTTCTTCTCAACAAAATGAGCAATAACTGCATCATGGCCAGTCGCATCAACAGTAACCCTGCATCCAAGGGTGAGAGGGTCCACATGCAATCCCGTAGCCTCTACCGGCTGCCAGTTGATGACAAGACCTGATAACCGGCCATCTTTTTTCACCATAACGTCTTCTACCGTAGTCAGGTTAAAAAATTCCACGCCTGCATCGGATGCTGCTGCACCAAGTTTTGTAACCGCTTCAATTGATCGGGCAACATAATATCCAGGTTCACATTCTGTTGAAGCGATGTTGAATCTGTCAAGGAGATATGTTGCTTCTTTTTGCACAACAATTCTTGGAAACATCATACCTCCTCCCCACATTCCACCACCAATGGAGAGTTTTTTCTCAATTAATCCGACCTTAAGTCCGGCCTGACCAAGTATCGCTGCACACACAAGGCCTGATGGCCCGCCTCCCACTACAGCGACATCCATCTCCATGTAGTCAAGCATGGTTTTCATATATGTAGAAATTATTGCTCTGCTGATAGTGACTTCATCAAGTGGCATTGTTCATAAGTATTCATTGAGATTACATAAAAAAGTGTGGAAATTATAAAACAATTTATATGAAATTATGAGATCCTATCTCTATCTTAAATTTTGGATATGGATGGTTCTGAGTGTAATCCACCGGTAAAATGCCCATACGATAGTTATTATCACCGGCCAGATGATAGCCCACCCAACAAATAAAAGGATGGTTCCGGTGAGAAAAAGTGAGACTGAACTAACGATAATACCAAGACGGTTGCCCTGCAGCAGGATCAATCCCGAAATACAACCACCCATATATGTCAGAATAAAGGTAGCATTCGGAATCTGTATGAGGAATGAAAGCGATACGATGCCAGTGCTATAAATTATCAGAATGATGATAAAACAGAGGGAAAGAAATGCAAGGCCTGCGGAAGGAGTATGAAACCTTGGTGAAAGTCGGGATAATACAAATGGTATATTTCCACTCTGTGCAAGCGTGAATGTTAGCCGGGATGCTGCCCCGATATAGGCTATTGATGGTGCAATAGTAATAAAAAGAGTGATAAATCCAGCGATAAACATACCCTGAGATCCGGTTGAGATCCCAATAAGATGGATTAGTGAGACATCTGATATGCCCGGACCATAACTGTGGGTTCCAATTACGGCACAAACTGTTGCAATATAGAGTATGCTGATGATAACCGATGCGATTACAGTCCCTTTAACAACATCACGTTCAGGGTTTTCAAACTCTTCAGTTACATGAGATATCGCTTCCCATCCTAAAAAGCACCAGAATATCAGAGTTGCTGCACTTCCTACACTCATCCATCCATTTGGAAGGAATGGGGTGAGATTAACAGAATCAAAATTCTGCAAACTTCCAAAAACTGCACCAATCAGGATTACAATCGTTGCAATTACTACTGCAAGCTGAACCTGGCCGGTGAGTTTCATTCCAAAATAATTTGATCCAATTCCAATTGCAAGAATGAGTAGTGTAATTGTCAGTCGTGCTGATTCTCCAAATCCAAAAGCACTGCATACATATCCAGCTCCGGTCAGTGCAATGATGGGAACTGCCATGATTGCAGAAATTAGAAAGAAATACCCGACAAGTGAACCAATCGCAGGATTTAAGGCAGTTGACACAAAGTGAGATACTCCACCGGCATGTGGAAACCGGACTGAGAGAAGACCCATAGTAAGTGCCATCGGAACTGCAAGAAAACTCATTATTATCCAGGCAAGAAGAGATGCTGGACCTGCGAGATCAGCAGTCAGACCTGGGAGAAGAAGGATTCCTGAACCAAGTACAGACCCGATATACAACGCAATTATCTGACGAAGATTTAAAGAGGCTGTTTTTGGGATAGATTTGGTATTAAAATTTGTTGATTTCATAATAAATGAAGAAATGAGTGGTTTTTAAATCTCCAAAAGATTAGATGAACAACTGCATAAAGGTCTCGGAAAAAAAGATATGAGCGAATAGGTTTAATCGCCAGATCCACTTGAAAAATTAACGATTATTCTGTTTTAAAATGTTCCATTTCATGATTTATTTAGGCTAATGACTTAACCGATTGATTTACCGCATCAGATATCTGATCCAGAGCGGAAAAGGACTCTTCAGATACTGCTGCAACATCAACCGCCTCATCTTCAATCTTTCTTGCAAATTCAGCGATTTCAGAAAGACTTACAGTTATCTCTTCAACTGACGCTGCTTCTTCCTCTAAAGCGCCTGCAACCTCACTCATACTCTTAGATATATCATCTACCTGACGGGCAATTTCTGTAAATGCAGTTAACGCTTTTGATACCGCAATATTTCCTTCGTTGGCTTCATTGCTTATTTCTTCAACAGCCCCAGATGTATTGCCTTTTTTAATACTAAGCAATTTTTACATATCAGTATATTTGGTGTGGTGGAGCAAATCACCCGTTAAAATGATGATGGTCATAACAATTTTTAATAAACTCCTGTTTACGGTACTCGGATCCACCAACCGGAGGTTTGAGATATCCGATTTCCGGAGTTTGTTCAGCCGGACAATAGGGACACAGGGCAGAATCAACCTCATGTGTTTTTGTTCGTACCGGACAGTAATATACACCATCAATCAGGGTTACCTTATCTCCGCCAGGAAAAGGCATTCCTACCGGATGCCCGGGAATTTCCAGGACAAACATACAAAATCCAGAAAGAAGGAATTTAAGAAACCTGAGTTTGTCGTTCTTCTCATTTCCGGTTGAGCATTGCAGGGCAACCATCTTCCAATATTCCGGCGCTCTGTCTGTTATCGGCTTTTGCATGTCAGAAAAAACACCCTGTTGATTCATAAGCCGGATATTCTGATATGTTCCATGAAGAAAAGCAGTAATTGTACTTACTAGTTGTTCCCGATATTCCTGACTATATTCTCGGATTTTCACAGAAAAATTCCATTTCATTTGAATAAGGTCATGGGGAGAGCAGGTAAGAACGATATACGCGATTGAACTTCCAAGTTCTCCCTGATTCTTTTTTGTAGCCAGTATTTCGCAGTCGCTTTGTATCTTTTGTATTGCTGCTGATCGTTTTTCGTTATAGGCAAAAAGTGACATGTGCTGTTCAGCTCCGGAAAATTATAGGTTTAGGGGCTCATTGAGGCTATTAATATTAGATACTGGTGTTCTGATAGTATTTATTTCACAATGTATCAGAAAAGATACTATGAAATAAAATTTGCAAAAAAAAGAATTATACCCCTGAGTCATACAGGAGTGAATAATACCGGCTGACCATAAGAGAGAGAAACGGACCCAGGAAGATACTTAGTATCCAACCGATGATCCAGCCAAGGATTGGTATAAAGGCAAGAATAACTTCAATTACTGTGATAACAACAACAATTATTGCAATTACAATAAAAAGAGCAATCAATGAGACTAGGTATTTAAGCCATCCGATTTTTCCGATTGTTGCAATAATCTCACCAATTGCAAACGCCTCACTAATACTATCTGTTCGTGCAAATCTTACTGAACCAATAATATTGAGTAGTGAAAAAATGAACGCCAGAATCACGGTGAGAATTACACCGCCGATTATCCCCCCTATCATTGGAAGAAGGGACTCCATTGAAATATTTTCTCCTGCACTGACAATGCCGATTATGGCATATCCGATTGTTGAAATGAAAACTATGGCCGGGATAATCATATATATAATGTTAATAACCATTAATTTGAGGCCACTAATAAATAGGCCAAAAAAAGATTCCTCCTCATATTGTGGCTCAATCCCTTTCATCACCCTGACAGTATATCCATACATTACCGGAAAAATAATTGAGGCAATAACCAGCATAATCCAGCGGACCCATTTTCCAAAGAGAGCATTTTGTGCAAATTCAAATGAGTCTCTGATTGTATCTCCAATATTCATGATAGTTACCTGTAAGAGGTTTTATGTGATGTCTACCTATAAGAATGATAGGTCCTCCGGGTAAAACCCTAATGATGCTATTAGACAAATCCAGGCGAATACATTGACAGATTTTTCATACAAATATATTGATTGTGCTTAGTTAGGTTAATGTACGTACTGATTATATGATGACAACGCACTGGCAATATGGAACCGAAATTTATTATTCACTATCATTTTCCAATTTTTGGCATCAATTATTCCGGTTGAAAGCCTGGTTGATTCGGAAGGTACTGATTTTTGGGTGAAAACAGCAGATACTCATATAAACCGTGGTCAATATAATGAGGCTCTGCTATCCTATAACCATGCACTAAATCTTGATCCAGGCAATTCCAGTATCCTGACTTACAAAGAGGATCTATTACAAATCACGGGTTTACGGGAGAGTGCTACTACAGTTAATAATCTGGCACTGACTAACGATTCGGAAATCTATCAATATGGATAAAAAAGGGAAGTTTTTTCTTATTTCAGGAAAGTATGATCGCGCAATATCTGTTTTTGACCACGCACTAACTATAAACCAGATGATACCACTGCATGGGCAGGGAAAGTAGAGGCAATGCTGTATACTGGCATGTATAACGATGTAATTCATGCTTACAATCAGGCAATAATTATGACCCAAGTGATGTAGAGACCTGAACAGATCCGGGAGATATTTTTGTATCAGTAAAGATTATGATAACGCTGTATTAACTTATGATAAGGCTATCAATATCCTTCCGGGAGACATAGATATTTGGACTAAAAGGAAAAATGTTCTCCATTTGGCTGGAAAGTTACAGGGAGTTATCACATCCTGTGATGTATTGCTCAACTTAAACCCCGATAATCCTAATTTTTTAATAGAAAAAGCTAATGCTCTTGTGCAGATTAGAAAATATGAAGATGCAATGTGGTTATATTATCAGGCAATTGCCAACGATCCAGATAATCGTTCTTTGTAGGAGAAAAAAGGTAATGCATATTATCTGTACGGTAAGTATACGGACGCCCTGATCGCTTATGACAAAGTGAGTCTTCATAACCCAGAAAGTGATACAATCTGGGTAAAATCGGGAATTCACTAAAAATCTCGGAAGGGAAGAAGATGCAGTTACTGCTTATAATAAGGCCTTAATACTTAACCCAACAAATACTGAAGCGGTTACCATAAAAAAATTTCGTCATAATAAAAACTTAAATAAGCAGACCTGAAGTTACCAAAAAACTACTGATGGCTTTCTATTTTATTACTTCTTTTTATTGCTCATTACGAGTTTAATCTTTCTTTCTTCATTAACCAATTAATAATCGATCCTTATTAAAAAAATTAATATATAATTATAGCTTAAGAGATTACAGAGAGAGATGGCTGACGATTATTTCATTCAGAACATAACGAATAGTACTTCAATGGAATTTTCCCCTCTTGGTATACAATTTTCAATTGCAATAATAGGGGTTATTTTTCTCTTTTTTATGATTCCATACTTGTATGAACTGAAAAGATCATATGGGGCAACAGAGCAGAGAAACAATATAATCTCGGGTCTGATTGATAAAATTAAAATTTCATCAGAAATTTATGTAGATACAAGTAAGGGATTCCATTTTGACGGTCCTGACAAAGATACAAATGTGGCCCATAATATTATGGAATTTTCTCTTCTTCTCAGTAGTGTTAGTGAAGACAATTTGCGATATTTTCTCCTGAAAAAAGATTTTTCCAGATGGGTAAAGGAAGTTTTAAAAAATGATTTACTTGCCAAAGAAATTGAAAGAATCGAAACAAGTGAAAATCTGGATGAACTCAGACGAGCTATAAAAAAGTGGGTAAACGAGCATGAATCCTCATATTCTCTGATATTATCAACAATTGATCTTATGAAGCAGCCAGTTGAAGGGATCTCTGGTTTTACAAGAGGAATGATTTCACTTGGCATAATTTTTATTTTGGGGATAGCAATCGTTATGATCTTTGTAGCATTACAGGGTGATTCCCAATTGGCAAATACAGTGATGAGTATGATGGGAACAACACTTGCAGCAGTAGTAGGTTTCTATTTTGGAGGAAAATCTGCAGAAAACATAAAGTGATATTTCTTTACGTCCACCGATTTTGCTATTTATACCTATATATCTGCCCCTTTAATTTCTGAATTAGGGTTTTTTTAATCCAACAGATTACTAAGGATATTGTTGCAAATTAATTATTTGATTAATTATGTCTGAAGCAATTTTCTCTCCGGCAAATATGGCTAAAGGTTTTTTAAATAATTGAGCGAATTCAAATAAGTTACAGTCAGATAAGGCTTCAGAAGTGATTCCCATCTTTTTACATTGCATATTTACTGCTGATGCTGCAAGACCAGAACCGATAACCGGGGTCAGAATGTGGATGATTTTATCTGCAGTATTATCCATTTTTCCCCCGAAATAAATTCAAAAGTTGATATGATGCCAAAACGTAACATATTGCACCGGCGATATATGCTAAACTCTGAAACCATTTTAATGAATATTCTTCAGTAAATCCAAATATTAATCCATCCCCGAAATATCGCAATAATGAGCCGGTGGCCATACAAAGGGAAAATAAAAACATGAGATCAATTACTTTCCGAATACGACCTCCACATTTTTGTCTGGTATTATAGTATAAAACTACGACAATTACATACAGAAAAAATACGAGTATTTTAAGAAAGGGGTTCATCAGATTTGTTGAATACTCTGATAATTCTATAATGGTCATATGTCCTCTTCATCGTTTTTAAATAAAAAAACGATATCATCGATCTGCTTGCGTACTATAATAACAACAATCAAAGTTATTAAAACCAGAATCAGGTTAAAAATACTTTCTCCCCACTTAAATTGGAGATAAAAATCCCCTAAAAATCTAAATATAGATGCAAATACAGAAGCAAGGGATCCCATAAAAAGTAAGACTGAAATTTTCTTAAGAATCCCACCATATTTTTTTCGACATTGATATAAAATTATAGCAGCGATAAAAAATCCGAGTATGACAACTATTTTTAAAATCGGATTTAATATACTAACATTATATCCAAAAAGTTCTATACTCATTTAATTCCCACCTAAATGTATTGAACACATAATCCAGAGGATTGCATCATAAATAAAGATAATCAAATATATCAGATAGTGTTGTCATGCCCACCCACCTGTTTTTTTATTTTTCTACGAAATCCATTAGGGGGAACACGAATTTCGAATCTTACACCTTCGCCTTCAACCCCTGTTTCAACAATTCTCATATCAGTAATTGATAAAATTTCACTGACTAGAAATAAACCAAGTCCACTGTTTTTTCCTACTCCTTTTTCAAATATCTCATGTTTCATGATATCCGGAACACCGGTTCCATTATCTTCATAGATAAGCAACCCACCATTTTTCTGTTCTATAAATGTAATGGTTATAACCGAAACATGTTCTCCATGACGTTTAGAATTATCAAAAAGATTATAAAAGACTAACATGAGCATTGAATCTGCAAATATTTCATAATTTTCTGTTTGTATGACAAGTTGTATTGTGCTGGGAAGATAATCTGCTGCTGCCATTTTAACCATTGTTTCTATTTGTTGCCAGACTGGTGGGTTATCTCCAAGTTCCTGATAGTCTTTAGAAAAAATAATGTGTTCACGTATGTTCTCACTGCATTGGGAAATATATGTGAGATATTCCGATGCTTTATTATCGGCTAGAATTTTCGGCTTTAACAGGTCACAAAACGCATCCAGTGCCTGAAGCTGATTGAGAATGTCATGTCTGGTTATACTTGTCAGGATGTTTAATTTTTTCTTAGATTTTTGAAAAGATTTCTCCATGAAAACCTGTTCGGTTATGTTACGAGCAATAATAGACGTTCCAATTGTCTTCTCTTCTTTGTCAGTAATTCTGGAGACGGTCAACGAGACATCAATCAGAGATCCATCTTTGCATTTCTGTTGAGTTTCAAAGTTATTACAATTATTTCCCGCTAATAATCGTGTGGCATGCAAATATTGATGGTATACCAAATCCGTTGGAAAAAGAACAGAGATAGGCTTTCCTATGATCTCTATCTCTGAATATCCAAAAGTGAGTTCTGCACTATAATTCCAGGATATTATTATGTAATTACAATCAATGCCAATTATAGCATCTTTTGATGATTTAACAATCGAAGCCAAAAATTGAAATTCATCATCCGATTTACGTTGCTTGGTAATATCTTGAGCGATAAGAGCAATTGCCTGATTATTATGTCCGAATTGAATTTTCGCGATGATTATTGTATGTATGTGCTTTTGAGTATTTCTCTGTATTTCTATAGTATGATATTCAACTCCGTCTCCCTTGTATTTTTGTAAGAGGTGTAATACATCTGACGTAGCAAAGATGTCCAGACTTATTGATTCTATTCTTCTCCCGATTACTGAGTTTCGGGGAATATTTGTGAATTTCAAATATGCCTCATTGACATATGTTATTCTCAGGTTTTGATCAAGAATGAGGACAAAATGCGTAGTTAGATCACAAAGAGTGTGCAATGAAGTCTCTGTTGCAAGAATAAATTTTTTTGCATTGCCAATTTCATACATTCTGACTTGTCCGGTCAGAAGCATCTGATCAAGATAACGGGTAACGGTTGTTCGGGAAATATTTGTCAATCTGGATATTTCTGTAATAGATATTGGTTTTGATTTCGTTGCTAATATCTGTCGTAACACCTCGATTTTATCCAGGTACATAAAAGTATTATATATTTATATATACCAATAGATAAAGATAGTGGTATTGCTTACCTTTCGTTTGTATTTTATATTCTATCAATACATAATTATTTTATGAATCAGAAACCTACTTTCGATAATAATAATTATATTGAAAACTCCTCTTTCACGATTCTATGTGTTGATGATTCATCGTCTATTCTTGATCTGTTAAAAATTTTTTTAGAAAAAGATTATCGTGTCCAGGTAAAAACATGTAAATCTGCAGATCTTGCTCTGCAGGTATTAGATAGAGATGATATTAATCTAATTATTTCTGATTATATAATGCCAGGGGTAAATGGCATAGAATTATATAACCAGGTTCACTTAAAAAAACAGCAGACTCCTTTTATCTTCTACACTTCATCTCCTGTCGAAGAAATTAATAAAAAGATGGATGGGAATGTCTCTACCCTTTATTATGTACAAAAATGGGGGCCAATTTATCCCCATATAGAAAAAATAAATAAAATAATTAAGAATTTAATCAGTTCTCTTCATCCGGACGTTCACATTGACACCTCAAACCGGGAATCGACTTCCGTTTAATAATTAGTATCAACATAAGAACTGATTTTTGGTATTTGCAGAATCTGACTTCTCATTACTTTCAAAAATTTGTCTAAACCTCTCTCTGTTAATCAGAAATGTCTTATAAAAAAGACTGTGGTGCCAATATAATATAGTTATAGTTGTTTCAGGGAAATTTCAAATGAGACATCATTTTTATGTGTTACATATACTTCCATTGTCTGGTTCATGTACCCGGATTTTGCAACTTGCAGAATATGTGGTCCTTCGGTTAGTCCGACAATTTTCTGAGGTGTGATCCCCCGAATAATATCATCTACACTAATATCAGCTCCCTGGGGATATGTGTTGACCATAATATTTCCAGTGAGATTGGAACGGACCTGAGGATTATCAGTTCCTGCTCCCCGAACTGCGATTACAGAACTTGTCACAGGTTCATATTCATCATTTCCTGCAAATTTAACTATTAGATATTCTGGCGGGGAATCAACCGGGCGAAAAAAATCATAATATCCACTTCTTTCTGTTACCTTTATTGCAATAAAAGCAAATGAATCAGGATCTTCCGGTCCTATCAGGGATGATTCAAGGGTAACCCGTTTGTTACCAAGTGGTTTTCCTTCCGCAGTCGTAAGAAATCCAGTTACATGGAAGGATTCCTCAATAGATGGATTTTCGGGTTTTATTTCTATACTCATAGAGCCGGGTAGTTTTTCAGCACAAACGCTCATTGTCCCGATAAATATTCCGATAAAACACACGATGATGAGGATAAAAGAGATCTTTGTATATCTGAATAATTGGTATGGCCTGATTGACGACATGGATATAGTCATATTAGTTTTTTGACTGTATGAAGATATCTTATAAAACAACTGTTATTCTGAAGATAGGCATTAAATCCAGAGATAATGATCCTAATTGTTACATATGTGAATAAAAAAAGAAATTCTCTCCGTACAGGTAAATATATGGATTTGCAATTAATGGATTCGTTAATAAACCAATTTCCAATATCGCGGACATCATATCAGAAATATTATCATAATAGGGTGTATAAAAATGAGTGTTGTAGAAGAAAAGATCCCTTTTGATTAAAATATGTATCCCTAATGCATCACGTTACTTAAATATATGAATAAACATATACCACAAACATCCATGCACCCTTAAAGGTGCGTGAGGACCATGTCAGGATGATGATAATGGAACCTCAAAATACAGACATTAGCGGGGGTGGTCAGAATTCTGACCGTCTATATGAAGAGATATCCAAAATCCTTGAATTTCAGAGATCAGGCCTTTCTGATGCACGAATAGATGTATCCCGGTTAAGTGGAAATGAACAGAATTCTGGGAATCTGGTAAACCAGCTCATAGATCTATTCATCAGAGAGCAATCTTCTATTAGTG
>Ga0351906_1095_pt1 | contig 25669 bp, 28 predicted proteins | sample BONcelHT113001E5_FD_206866 | JGI IMG/M metagenome (GOLD analysis project Ga0351906, IMG submission 206866) | Enriched cells from coal bed in the Powder River Basin, Montana, United States - BONCAT cells T11 rep1 HSBNCT.T11.300.1.E5 ... | reverse complement strand
CTCGGTCAGCGTGGTCGCGCTGACCAGCAGCCTCATGGTCACGGGCTCTCACTTCAGCGGCGTCCATGCCTTCCGGGAATCCCTCTTCCAGGTTGTCAGCATTCAATCGACCACCGGCTATGTGTCCGCCGACTTCGACCAATGGAATTCGTTCGCGAAGACGGCCCTACTGATGCTAATGTTCATCGGTGGGTCCGCGGGCTCCACCGCCGGAGGGTTCAAGGTCGTCCGCATCATGGTCCTAGCCAAGAACGCGCGTCACGACCTCGTGAGGCAGGTGCACCCGAACGCGGTGCTGCCGGTAAAGGTGGGCGGTCGCGCCGTGCCGGACGGACTGCGCACCGCCGTATTGGGCTATTTCTTCATCTACATGCTGGTCTTCGCGGTGGGAACGCTGCTGGTCACGGCGTCCAACGTCACCATCCTCACGGCGGCGTCGGCGGTGGCGGCCACCCTCAACAACATCGGGCCCGGATTGGAGCTGGTGGGGGCCACCTTGAACTACGCGCCTATCGACCCCTTCGCCAAGATCGTACTGATTGCCCTCATGGTCATGGGGCGCCTGGAGCTCATGCCCATCTTGCTCCTATTCACCCGGGGCTTCTGGCGGCAGTAGGCGCGAAGCCGGAGGACGGCGCATCGCGCCGTCCGGTGCGGCCGCGACAGTCAAAGCTTCGTCTTGAGACGAACTCTACGCCGTGAGCTTCCTCAGATCGCCGTTCTGGCCCATCACCACGAGAACAGCGCCCTCTTGCACAATGTCCGTCGCCTGCGGAGCGGTCAAAATGTCGCTGCCGCGCTTGAGCGCGAGCACCGTGATCCCGTACTTGGCCCGGATGCCGAGATCGCCCAAGGTGTGACCCACGAACTTGGCAGGCGCCGCTATCTCCATGATGGAGTAGTCGGAGCCAAACTCGAAGTAGTCGATGATGTCGGAGCCTACCAGGCTGTGCGCGGCTCGGATGCCCATGTCGCGTTCGGGGAAGAAGACGCGGTCGGCGCCGACCTTTCGTAGGACTCTGCCGTGCATGTCGTCGACCGCCCGCGCGACCACGCGAGGCGTGCCCGCTTCTTTGAGCGCCAGTGTGATGAGAATCGAATCCTGCAGCCGTCGCCCGATGCTCACCACGGCGACATCGAAATTACGAAGACCCATACTCTCGAGCACCGCGGGGTCGGTGGCGTCGGCTACCACCACGTGGAGCAGCTCGTCACTCAGGGCCTGCACCCTATCCTCGTCGACGTCGATGCCGAGCACCTCTTCTCCCAGCTGAGTCAGAGCCCGAGCCACGCTGGAGCCGAAGCGGCCGAGCCCTATCACGACGAACTGACGGCTCATGCCCGGTCCGTCTTCTCTGACGCAGCGCCGGCCCCGCGCGCAGCGAATGCTTCGCGCGCGGACTTGATGACCTCCCACGCCGTGGCGGCGTCGCTCCAGCCGGCCACTCTGGTCTTCTTCATCTCCAGATCCTTGTAGATCGCGAAGAAATGCTCGATCTCGAGCAAGAGATGCTCGGACACATCACCGATGTCGTCGAGGCGGTTCCATTGGGGGTCACTCACGGGCACGCAGAGCACCTTATGGTCGAGACCTTTCTCGTCCCACATCTTGAAGAGCCCAATGGGCTTGGCTTCGATGACGCAGCCCGGGAAGGTAGCCTCGCCCACGATGACCATGGCATCCAGCGGGTCGCCGTCCTCCGCATGTGTGTCGCGCACAAAGCCGTAGTCGGCCGGATAGTGCACCGAAGAGAAGAGCATGCGGTCGAGCTTGAAGCACTGGAGCTCCGCGTCGTACTCGTACTTGTTGCGGCTCCCTTTTGGGATCTCGACCACAACGAGAACCGAGGCGCTTCCCATGTTCAACACCACCCTTTCCGCGGGGGTCTACGGTAGGCATCGGCGGTAGGCGCCGGCGCAGTGCGGCACAAGGCACTGCACTCCGCGACGCACTCGGCGGCCGATTCCCCCGGAATGGTAGCCCTCTCAGGGTGGAAACACCACCCAGGGTGTTAGAATTATGTGATGGGAGCACATGCCTACATCTCCTTCCTCAGCGACTACGGGTGGACCGGCGGCTACGTCGCCGCGTGCGAGGCCACGATCGCCTGCATCACGCCCACGACGAGAGTGCTCCACATCTCCCACGAGATCACGCTGGGTGACGTCCGCGACGGCGGAGCCGTCCTCGCCCGCGTGGCTCCTCTCGGCCCGGCGGCCATCCATCTGGCGGTAGTCGATCCGGGAGTAGGAAGCGATCGAGGCGCCCTCGCCGTGCACGTCGCGCGCGGAGACTACTTCGTGGGCCCCGACAACGGACTCCTCCGCCCCGCGATCGAAGCGCTCGGAGGAGTGGAAGACGCGTGGCTGCTCGATGCCCGCACGGTTCGAGCCCAGGCCCACCTCACACCTGTGGAACCCTCCCACACCTTCCACGGCCGCGATGTCTTCGCTCCGGCCGCCGCCTTGCTGGCCACGGGTCTACCGCCCGCGGTACTGGGCCGCGCTCTCAGCGCGACTGCGCTCCGCGCGGCGCCGGAGCCACTCGCCGAAGTAGGCCCCGGCTTCGCGCGGGCGGAGGTCAGAGAGATCGACCGCTTCGGCAACGTCGCTCTGGCTCTCGGCCTCGAACAACTCTGCCTTCGCGACTCCCACGAATTGCGGCTGGTCGTCGAGGAGGAGGATGAGCAAGAGTGGCGCAGCCGCGTCGTTCGCACGTTCAGCGACCTCAAGCCGGGTGAGCTCGGGATCCTGCAAGACTCGTGGGGCCGCGCCAGTCTCGCCCTGAACGGCGCGAGCGCGGCCGAGTTGCTGGGCGCCCGCCTCGGCAGTGTGGTTCGTATCTCCCTCGAGTTCAGCGCCGACCGACCCGCATGAGCGCTGTCACAAACAAAGGAGGCGACGGGCCCACTGAGCGCGACAAGCTGGCGCTCTACCGTCCCGATCTCACCCAGGTGTTGAACGCCGCCGACGCCCCGCACTACCGTTACGCCCAGGTCTACGAACATCTCATGAGGCGGCCCGAGGCGCCCCTGTCGAAGGCCGGCAACCTACCGCTGAGCCTACGATCGGCCCTGGAAGAGGCGGGGTCGTGCTCTCTCAAACTGGACCGCCGGCGAGAGGACGACGAGGGAACAACCAAAGTGCTGCTGACCGCCGGGGACGGCTCCCAGATCGAAGCCGTGGCCATGCGCTACAACAGGCGCGTCACGGTCTGCGTGTCCACGCAGGTGGGCTGCTCTCTCGCGTGCACGTTCTGCTCCACCGGAGCAATGGGGTTCGCGCGCGATCTGACCGTGGCCGAGATCGTGGATCAGGTACGCATCCTCATCCCTCTCCTGCGCGAGGAGGGCCGGGAGGTCACCAACATCGTCTTTATGGGCATGGGCGAGCCCCTGCTCAATCTGGACGCCGTGCTCGCCGCCATCAAGCTTCTAAAAGACCCCGACGGACTCGGCTTCGCCCAGCGGGCTCTCTCCGTGTCCACCATCGGGATCCCGGCGGGGATCCGGCGGCTCGCTAGCGAGGAGCCACAGGTGAACCTGGCCATCTCGCTGCACGCCCCCGACGACGAGCTGCGCACGCGGCTGATCCCGGCGAACCGACGCTTCCCTCTCAAAGAGGTGCTCGCCGCAGCCGACGACCACTTCGCGATCACACACCGCAAGCTCTTTGTGGAATACGTCCTGCTCGAGGGAGTCAACGACACACGCCGCCACGCCGAAGCGCTCGCACGATTGCTGCGCGGACGGGTGTTGACGGTGAACCTCATCCCTTGGAACCCCGGATGCGGGGACTACGAGCCGTCGCAGCCGGAAATCGCCACCGCATTCCGTGACGCCCTACAGACCAGAGGGCTGGAGGCCACCCTCCGGCTCGGACGCGGCCGATCCATCTCCGCGGGTTGCGGTCAGCTGGCCACGAAGACCGCGGGGCGGGGCGGCGCCAAACATCGGGTCAAGAAGCCCTCATAGCGTCGTCCGGGTCGGCACCCTCCGACTTCCAGCTCAGGCTTCCTTCACCGGGATCGTTGCCCCGGATACCGCCATACACCGAGCGACAGGTGGGAGATCCCTGCTTCGCTTCGATCAATATCTCCGACCCCTCGGCACAGTGCTCGGAACGTTCCAGCGCTCGGAAATACTCCGCCGGGCCAAGGAGCAGCGCCTGCAGATCCTGATCTTCCGCCGGGCGCATCTCCACCAGCCAGGCGTCGCCGTACGGATCGTCGTCGAACAGCTCGGGGTCGTTGACCACAGCTTCGTTCACCGCCGTGATCTCCCCGGCGAGGGGTGACACCACGTAGCGTACGGCTTTGAAGGTCTCGAAGAACACCAGGTCCGCGCCCACCGCGAGAGCGTCCCCCACGGCGACGAAGAACTCGGCGGACTCAACGCCGCCCATGAGCAGCACGCCCACCTTGCTCACGCCCACGCGGACCACGTCGCCCCGGGCCTGCACCCACAGCTCCTCTTCCCCGTCGTAGAGGCGGTCGTCGGCGATGTCGACGGACTGTCCGTAGAAGCCTTCGAGCCTCAGCATTCTCTCGTTCTTCTCATGTCGTCGTTCGCGCGGCGCCGGCCAGGGCATCCACCAGAACCTGTCTCAACTCATCCTGCTCCGGTATCCCCGGAGAGACGAGGCGGCACTCAACCAACACACAGGGCACCGGCAGGTGTTCCCCGGCCAAGCGCCGCAGCTCCCGGTAGCGCTCAGCGCCCGCACGCTCCTTGAGGGTCACCACTTCCACGTCCACCACGCCCTCGCCGAACTCCGCAGCCACCTCCCGGGTGGCCTCGATGGCGTAGAGTCAGGGAACACAGTGCCCGCCCTCAGAAACCACCTGCACGGCCAGCATCAATCCATCACCTCCCCGGCTCCGTGGGCTCCCCGCCACACCTCTCCTCCCACGATCGAGTCCCCCGATAGGCCGCGACTCGTCGCCCCACGTAGGGTCGGTCAGCACTCGAACCCGTCCAGCTCCTCGTACTCTCTGACCTCTTCCTCGAGACGCCGCCGCAGCTCCGGGTCCTTCTCCAGCTTGAACGCGCACATGCCCGAGCACTGGAAGCAGCCCACGTCCACCTCTTCGTAACCCAAGGTCTCCTCGATGTTGAGCGACTCATCGTGCAGACCTTCCGGGTTGGGGTGGGCCTCCTGACGCTCGAAGGTGTACTCGGGGTCTTCGAGCATGTTCCGAGCGATCGCGGCCGCGCGTTCCGCCAGATCTTTCGCCAGCTTCTGACCCGATATCTCGGGAAAGGGCCGACGACGACCGATGGCGTGCTTGGTCTCGGACCGCACCCTCGGCGTGAAGAGGCGAGCGGCCGGCCTGATACCTACCAGATTGAGCGCGTTCGACCCGCAACGGTGACCGCAACCGTCGAGTGCTATCACCGGATATGCCTGCACCAGCTCAAGTTCGTCAGGCACCCCGGTGATGACCGGGGGTATGGACACCAACTCCACCCGGCCCGGCAGCAGATCGTCCGCCAGGATGTAGCCCGCCAGCCTGGTGACCGAAGACACCGGGTCCCCGATGCCGCCGCAGGGGAAGATAGTCACCTTCTCAACCGCCACCGTCGACCTCCTCGCCGCCCGCGCGGGCGTCTCCGGCGCCGCCGCCGAGTTCCTCGGGCAGCGGAGGCATGGTGTCCGGGCGGTAGATGCCGGGTTCGATCTGCACGAAGTCTACGAGTCCGGCCATGTTGGACGCAGAGCGGAACCACCTCTCCGGCTGTTTCTTGAGTTCCGGCCGCTTAAAGGTGTATGGGCTACCCCGTTCCATCATGCCGGCTGCGATCCCAGCCACACGCTCGGCCACCAGACGGCTGAACTCCAAGGTGACCCCCGAGGGGAAACGCCGGCTACCCCCGGTGAGATCGAACCCCTGGGCCTCGGCGTACTCCGGTAGGAGGAACCGCACAGCCGGCGTAATGCCGGCCAGGTACAGAAGGTTGGTGCCGCAACTCCACTCACAGCCGTCGAGGGCGAAAGAGGGGCTCTTCACCACCATCAGTACGTCCTCCTCCACACCCCGCAGGAAGGCGGGCGCACAGGAGATCAGAGTCTTCTCGGGGATAAGCTCCTCGGCGACCACATAAGTGGCAAGCCGCGCGACCGTGGCCCCCACCCGGGTGATGCCTCCACAGGCATGCATGCAGATGCGCCGTACGGCCATGGGTCAGGCCTTCTCCTCGTGTTCGCGCTTCTCCAAGCGGAGTGGGTGTTCGAAAAGGGGGTGGCGGCGGCACGCCGCCGCCACCCCCTCCAGGCCCTGCTGGGCACGAGCTCTACTCGTACTCCTCCTGGGCTGTGGCGTAAGCCTTCCTCAAGGTCTCACGTTGTTCATCGGAGTGCGCGGCGCCGATGAGGGTCTCGTAGAGCTCATCCATAGTGGGGATGATGCTCTCGTAGACGCACTCGGTGTTCACGCACAGAGTGGGAAGCACACGCCCCTTGCGCTCCATGAACATGCCGATGCCCTCGGTGTTCTTGATCGACCACTCTTTGTAGTCGATGAACTCCTTGACATCAGCCGGCAACGTATTGAGTACATCGACCATGTACCCGCACGCCGGTCACTGCTTGGAGTCAAGGCTCAGCACCTCGATGAGGATCTTCTCCGCCATGCTATCACCCCCCTACTTTGGCCATGCTGCCCTTGGGCTGCAGTGGCGGATAGGGGACGTCGGGATAGTGAGCGTAGTACGTCTCGTACCAGGTTTTCACTTCAAGGACCTTATCCACGTTCTCAACTGGAACGTCAAAAGGCATGTCTCAGCCGGGGGAGAAGGTGTAGCCCACCTTCCCACCGGTCGCCAGACTGACGATCGCGTCCTCGCGGGGATCGATGATCCCGAGGGAGAGCGCTAGGGTCAGCTTGAGGTTGCCGCCGAACCCACGGCCATACTTCAGCGCGCAGTCGCGGACGTAGTTCATGTTGAGCTGCTCGTCAACGCAGACGCAGCTGGCGCCGGTGTACATCATGTTCTCGACGATCTTGGTAGCGTCGCCGCAGATGTACAGGGCGCTCACTTTACCGGCGGCGTGGATGGCATCGAGGCCGGACTGGCACGCGGGAATGACGAACTTATCGTACATCTCCGCGCGAACCTGGCTGCCCACGGGCTCCACGAGAGCGACGATGTCGCAGCCGATCTCCTCCGCATAAATGCGCGCGGACTCGGCGCACACCTTGGCGGCGAATTCCAGGATCTCCATGGCGAGCTCGGGCTTCCTCACCATGTCGGTGAAGATCTTGGCGCCGCGAAGGTGCGAGGCCAACGTGAGTGGGCCGCAGGCCAAACCGATCAGGGCCACGTCACCCAGCTGGGCTTTCACCTTCTTGCCGGCTTCGATGATCGTGGGCCACCGGCCGTCGCTGGGGCCTGGAATCTTGAGATTCGCTTCCGCCAGGCTCTTGTCCAACAGCGGGTGCACGACGACCGTGGGCGGGTTATCGTCGAACCACTTGGCTTCAATGCCCATCGACATGGCTTCCACGGCCAGGTCGAATACCAACGGGATACCATCGGCTTTGTACCTATCCGCCGCGTTGAGCACGGCTTTCGCGAGCAGATCCGCATCCTGCAGGACCGCGGTAGCGGTCTCGCCGATCAGAAACGCCCCATGCACGCCAACGTAGGGCACCCATGGAACCACCGGGGTGTACTTCCCTTCATAGGCATCAAGAACTGCCTGCTTACCCATTGTCCTCCCTCCGCTTTTTCAGCAACCCAGGGGATCAACAGACTCCTCTTTGCGACAGTTGTGGCGACACCTCCTTTCCCGGGGCGGAGGAACACCTCCCGTCCCCACGGCGCTCTGTCCCTTTCGCGCCGAGACTCAGTCCTCCACTCTCATATCGGCCAACCTAGCCATAGCACACGCCATGGCACAGCGCCCACATACACGGCGACCCGTCGCACGTTCGTTCTCGTCCAAGACCACGCGACACCGCTCGGTGTCAACCAGCCGCACCATCCCATCCTCGCGCCGCCACGGCCTGCCCGTGATCGCGCCCCCCGGACAGGCGGCCACACACAGGCCGCAATCGCCGCAATCGCTCTCGTGAGAAGGCTCGCTCACGGCCAGGGGAGCGTTGGTGACCAAGGTGGCCCACACCACATGCGGACCGTACTCGGGATGGTTGAGGAGGCCGTGCCTCCCCACGGACCCCAGGCCGGCGCACGTTGCGGCGGCCTTGTGAGAGAACCTCCTCACCATGAGAGCGGCAAAGGGTGTCTCCATAGGATCGACCTCGGGTGGGCAGCAGAAGTACCGGTAGCCACTCCGCCGAAGGTAGTTGGCCATCCGACGCAAAGCGGTCTCGAGGATGGCCTGCCCACGCGTGTCGCGATGATCGCTCAGAGCCCGCTGCACCGCTTCGTCGGAGACATCGGCCGACCGTTCGCGGAGCAACCGCAGGGCGGGGTGCGACACACCGAGGGACACTCCCACGGGTAGGTGCCTAAAATCTCGCGGCAGCGCCTCGCGCACGTCTCCGAAGCCCACCACATCGACGCCCGCCTCGCGCGCGATGCAGTCGATGGCCTCGTTGAGGGAACGCTCCCCGATCCGTGCCGTCTCACCCCGGAGTGTCGCCGAGTTTCCGATCACGATGGCATGATCCCTTCGGCCTTCCCCTTGATTCGCTTTTCCCCCTCCATTAACATACACCATCTCGCGCTGCTTTCACGCCGTCAGATTCTGATAGATCCGGCCGCTCCAGCCTTTCCAGGCGCCGCTCTTGAGAGAGGGCAAAGCTGAGAGCTTCACCCTCCGAGCGCGCGCGGATTCGCACCAGGAGCTCTGCGCTGGGAGTCGTCACTCCTCGAACACCGCCTCCACAAGCTCGCGCAAGGTGCCCAGCATATCGGCGTCGTCCGTGAGCGGCCGCGCCATGGTGACCTCCGCGGCCCGCCGGGCGGGGATCCCTTGGGCCATGAGGCGGGCGGCGTAGACCAGCAGGCGGGTGGAGACGCCCTCCTCCAGGCCATGATCGCGCAGATTACGGATCATGGTGGCCAGCTCCACCAGCCGGGTGGAGACGGTGTTGTCCACGCCGGTCTCCCGTTCCACGATCTCGGCTTCCGCCTCGCGATCGGGGTAGTCGAAGTCTAAGGCCAAGAAGCGCTGGCGCGTGGACTGCTTCAGGTCTTTCAGGATGCTCTGGTAGCCGGGGTTGAAGCTCACCACCAACATGAAGTCGTCATGGGCCTCGATGATGTGGCCCTTCTTCTCGATGGGCAGGATGCGTCGGTCGTCTCCCAACGGATGGATCACCACGGTGGTGTCCTTACGGGCCTCCACCAGCTCGTCCAGGTAGCAGATGGCGCCGTGCTTGACGGCGAGGGTGAGCGGTCCGTCGACCCACCTGGTCTCGTTGCCGATGAAGAGGTAGCGGCCCACCAGATCACCCGCGGTGAGGTCTTCGTGACAGGCCACAGTGATCAGTGGCAGACCGAGCCGATACGCCATGTATCGCAGGAAGCGGGTCTTGCCGCTGCCGGTCGGGCCTTTCAGCATCACGGGGAGCCTGAGCCGGTGTGCCCGCTCGAACAGGTCTACTTCGTCGCCGGTGGGCCGATAGTAGGGCTCCTCGGTGACGTGGTAGTGCTCGATGGATTGCTCTTCGCCGCGACGGTCCGCGAGCGTCATGCCACCCCCTGGCCAAAGAAATGTGCCCGGCGTCTGATCCTCCGGGGCGGCGCCTTAGGCGACCCCGCCCCGGAGGCACGTGCTTGGGCCTGGTTACATGGTACGCAGTGCGCCCACCATCTTGATGGCCTCGGAGACGGCGTTGGAGGCGTTCTCGGAGTAGCCGTCGGCGCCGAACATGTCGGCGATCTCGCCGGTGACGGGAGCGCCGCCCACCATGATCATGACGTTCGGGTTCTTCTCCTTCAGCTTCACGATGGCCTTCTTCATGCCCATCATGGTGGTGGTCATCATGGCGGAGAGGGCCACGATGTCGGAGTTGGTGCTGATCTGCTTCTCCACGAACTGATCCAGGGGCACATCCGCGCCCAGGTCGTGCACGGTGAAGCCCGCCACCTCGAACATCATCTTCACCAGGTTCTTACCGATGTCGTGCACGTCGCCTTCGACCACGCCGATGACCACTTCACCCCTGACGGCCTCACGGCCGGTCATGTCCACGTGGGGACGCAGGATGTCGAGGCCGGCGTAGAGGGCGTCGGCGCACATGAGCACTTCGGGCACGAAGTACTCCTGGCTGTCGAAGAGCACACCCACTTCTTCCATACCGGCGGCCAGGCCGTCCATGATGGCTTCGTAGGCGTCGATGCCTTCGTCCACCACGGCTTGGGCGGCGGCGGCTACGCGGTCTTCCTCGTACTCCACTACGGCTTCGTGGAGCTCTTTGAAGAGCTCCTTCTTGCGATCTTCGGACATGTGTTCCCTCCCTATACGTGTTGAGATAGCCGGTCGGTTCCTACGCCTTGCGGCGGGGCTCCATCGAGTGGACCATGTCCACCCAGATCTTAAGGTTCTCGGCGTCGGTGGCCGGCCAGATATCGCATCCCGGCCACACCGAGTCCACGCCTGCGTCGATGGCCTTCTGCACTTCCGTCCTGACCATCTCGGGCGTGCCGGCCGTGAAGACGTCGTAGGGGTGCACGTTGCCGAGGATAACGGCCTCGGGGCCGAGTTTCTCACGTGTGGCGGCTACGTCGTTCTTCTGGTCCACTGAGATCGCGTCGGCGCCCACCTCGGCCATGTCGGTAACGATCATGTCGGTGCCGCCGCAGATGTGATAGACCTTCGGCGCGTCGATGCTGGCGAGGATCTTCTCAGACCAGGATTTCACCGTCTTCTTGAACATGCGCGGGGAGAGCACGTCCGAAGTGGCGCCCATCTCGCGAAGCGTGATGAAGTCGGCGCCGGCGTCGACGTAGGCCTTCGCCTCGAGGATGAGGGCATCGGTGAGCTTGGCCAGGATGGCCTCCACCTTCGCCGGGTCCTTGGCGCTCGACTTCAGCAGGTCGTTCAGATCCCACACCTGACTGGCCAGAGTGAAGGGACCAAGTATCCACGAGCCAACGGGGTAGTCGTCCCCGAAGCGCTTCTTCAGGATCTGAATGGCTTCCGATACGAGCGGGACGCGGCCGGCGTTGGCCATGTCCGCGGGCAGCACGATGTCATCGGCCGTTTGCACGAACTTGTCGCGCATCGTGGGGTAGAGCAGGTCCTCGGAGTGGGGGTAGGTGTTCAGCCGGGCGCCGAGGGCCTCAGCCAACACGCCCATGTCGAACGGCACGATCGGGGTCTCGATACCCACGATCTCTACAGTCGCGGCGGCCGCGTCGGCCATCTCCTGTGCGTCCAAGTGCACGTGCGCGAAACGCAGGTTGTACTTCTCCAGGCCGGCCACGATCACGTTGCCGAAGCCCGAGGAGGCCGGGACTTGGTCTAGCGGCTTCCCCTTGATCAGGTTGAGCACTCGTTCCTTAGAGGTCATTGCCATGCTGATTGCTCCTTCCTTCGCTTTTGGATACGGTCCCGGCGCGCGGGCCTGATCAGGCCTCACCCTTGAGTGTCTTGATGAAGTCCGGGAACAGCTTGTATACGGGGGTGTTCTCGTTCTCGGTGAGTTGTCCGGTCTCCGCGTAGCGCATGGTGCTGACCATGGCGTGCGCTGCCGCAACAGCGGGGAACACGTGCTCGTTGCCCCACATCGGCCCGCTGAAGATGAAATCGCCCCACAGCGCGACGGTGGCGGCGTGCGTGCCGGCGTCGAGCCCGATGAAGGCGGTCTCTCCCCACGTGTCCTTATTGTCTTTCCACGTGGACTTCTGCCACATGTAGGTGCCATTGGCGGAAGCCGCTCCGGCCGGGAGACCGTACTTCTCCTTCACCTTGTAGTTCGAGAGGGCGCAGATGCCGGTGGAGGGCAGGTTCATGACCGAGGTGTCCACGATGATGCTGTCGAAGGCCCCGACCTCCAGCTTGGTCATCATGTCGTCGAGCGCGGACACGCGGCCGCTCGGCAGCTGATCCACCATGTCCATGACCACCGTCACAACGTGCTTGACGCCCAGATCCTTGATCTGCTCCACCTCGGCCGCCACATCGGGACTCCACACCGTGACCGAGTTGTAGAGGAGCCGATCCATGAGCCCCAGCTCGCCGACGTAGGTGGTGGCCGCGATGCGCGGTTCCAGGTTCCACATGTCGATGGCGAACGGCATCGAGGTGGCGGAGACGAAGAAATCGATATAGGCCTTCATCTCGTCGCCGGAGTTCGCCACCATCGCCACGATGGCGGGGATGCCGGTGAGTCCGGAGAGCTCCTCCAACCGCTTGATCTGATCCCCCGCCATCTGTTTGTTGAACGTGCGCTCCCTGCGGCTTTCCACGCAGGGGTCGCCTTTCTGAAAGAGCGAAGGTATGAGCAACGGTGGGTTCTCACCCGGCTGACCGCCGACCTTCACTCCTCCAATGTCGAAGACCTTCTGTTCCTTTTCGAAGACAAACATAAGCTCTACCTCCCTAGCCCTTGATCAGGTCGCCGAGACCCTCTTCGGTCAAGACTTCTTTGAGGTTCGGGAACGAGTCCTTCATGTGGGGCAGATGCATCGCGTACATGAACTCCTTTTCGAAGGTCGGCTCGACCGAGAGCTCGATGTATTCGACCTTGCGGGCCCACTCGTCGGCTTCGGCGCGTTTGGTGGAATCGAGGAGGGCCATTCGGGCGCCGTCGCCGGCGGCGTTGCCCACGGCGTAGGCCTTCGCGATCGGCACGTCGGGGAACATGCCGATGACCAGGGATTCCTCGCGGTCGATGAACGAGCCGAAGGCTCCGGCCAATACGACACGGTCCAACGCCTCGTAACCGAGCTTCTGCATCATGATCTTGGCTCCGGCGTACATGGCGCCCTTGGCCAATTGCACCGCCCGCACGTCCTTGATCGTCATGGTGACGTCGCGGCCGACGGAGGTCTCGTTCGCCCAAGCCAGGACATACTCGTCGCCCTGTTCGCCTTTGCGGACACGGGGGTGGTTCTGGTCCTTGTTGAACTTGCCCGTCTTGTCGATGATACCGGTCTTGAACATCTCGGCCACGCCGTCAATGATGCCCGATCCGCAGATACCTTTGGTGCCGATAGTTTCCGGCTCCATCTCGTCCGACCATTCCTCTTTCCCGATAACCCGGTAGCGCGGCTCCTTGGTCTCGGGGTTGATGTAGATCTTCTCGATGGCGCCCGGGGCCGCCCGCATACCAAAGTGGATGTGCGCGCCTTCGAGTGCCGGCCCGGTGGCACACGAGGAGCTGATCAGCTTCTTGCTATTGCCCATGATGAGCTCGCCGTTGGTGCCGATATCGATGATCAGTTGGCGGTCGTGCTTGTTGTAGGGCTCTTCCGCAATCAGAACGCCCACGTTGTCGGCGCCCACGAAGCCGGCCTCGTTCGGGAGCACGAAGACGTTCGCACCCGGGCAGAACTCCAGGCCCAGATCGCGCGCCTTGATATTGATGGAGTGGTGCAGGGCCGGAGCGTACGGCGCGAGGCCGAGGTGCTCGGGGTAGATTCCCAGGAAACAGTGGTGCATGGCCGTGTTGAACACGATGGCCAGTTCAAGGATGTCGTTGTGGCTGAAGCCCACAGCCTCACACACTCGGACGGCCAGGGTGTTGACACCCTCGATGATGGCGGCCTGCAGCTTGTCGATGCCGTCGTCATGAGACATAGCGTAGGTGATACGGCTCATGACGTCCTCGCCGTACGGCACCTGCGGGTTCATCATGGAGTCGTAGCTGATCACCTCGCCGGTGGCGAGATCGCACAGGTAGGCCGCCACACTGGTGGTGCCGACATCGACAGCCAGACCGATGCTGCGCTCTACCGTTCCTGGGACTACGCGGATGATCTCCGGAACGGGGCCGCCGGACCACACCGACACCGAGACCTTCCACCCTGCCGCACGCAGCGTGTCGGGCATGCCGAGTAGGACCTTGTAATCCAGGATGGGGGGGTCGATGTCGTGCTGCGCCTTCAGCGCGTCACAGACGCGCTCGTAGTCGCCCAGCGGATCGTGAAGGGTAGGCGGCGACATCTCGATGTAGTACGTGTGCACGGAGGGGTTGACGTTGATCTTGCGGTCGGTGACCGCCTTGCGCACGACCTGACCACCGGCACGGGCCTCTTCGGGCACGAAGACCACAAGGTCACCATGGATCTTCGATACGCATGCGAGACGAAAGCCCTGCTCCTTGCGTTCCTCGGAGAAGAACTTCGCCTCGACCGGGCGCCACGGAGCCACATGGTCTCGCGAGGACTCCACCCCGTATCGCTCGAAGAAACCGTCTTCGATGCGCACCTTGCACTTGCCGCACGTGCGCTTCTCTCCGCAGATCGCCTCGATCTCAACCCCGAGTTCGCGGCTCGCCTGGAGAATGGACTTGCCGTCTTCGACCTTCCCCCGACTGCCCGACGGCTGGAAGATCACTGTGTGCATCTTATTCTCGCTCAAGGACCCCTCCTTCACTCTAGTTACATGTTATATGTCAATCGTTGCGCCGATCCGCCCCAAGAACAGCAAAGAGCTTCCCGCGGCAAGCTACCTGCTTCTTGCCTCGAGAAGCTCTGCCCAACAGATTCCCCTAGAGTTTTCTGGCTCTCACCCACCCAACACGGGCAGGTGACTACAGTGGCGGGACCGCGCCGGACTCTGACCGGCTTACCTCTGATGGACTAAGGAGTGCCACAGGGGAAGCGGCACGCCTTCTTGGATCTTAACCCCCGACTCCCGACTACCACGACTAACAACCGACCTCTGCGACTGGTCGTCGGTCGTGATGTCTAGTGGTCAGACCACCAGACAGCGACAGTCTGTCATAAGCACCACAGTTCTGTCAAGTACGTGGGTTACACCCAAGGAAGCAAGGCGCCGCGCGAACGTCAGCTGATGCGCGGGTATCCCGAGCGCGGCCTGTGAGTGGCCGCCAGCTCGCGCAGGTGCGCTGAGGTGAGCTGAGAAGCGACGGCAGGGTCACGGTTCTTCACCGCTCGATAGATGTTCACGTGCTGGTGCAGCATCAGGATGCCGCCGTAGTCGCTGTTGAGTATCTCCTGCCTACGTTGCGACATGAGGCCCAGCACTGTGTCGAGCGTCTGGCTCAACACCTCGTTCCGAGACGCTGCGCCCAGCGCCCGGTGGAAGGCCGTGTCCGACTCCAGCGGCAGACGCCCCTCGAGGACCTCCTCCTGCATCACCACGAGGGCCGCTTTGATCGCTTCCAGATCCTTGTTCGTGGCGAGGACGGCTGCGCGCTCGGCGGCCTTGCGCTCGAGCGCTTCGCGCACGTCGAGCACCTCGAGGAAGCTCTCCCGCTCGCGCATGAGATATGCAGCCAGGATGCTCACGATCTCCTCGGTGCGCCTGCCGCGGACGAAGAGCCCCTGACCGGCTCGAGCCTCCAACATGCCTCGAGCCTCGAGTATGCGCAGAGCCTCGCGGACACTCGCGCGGCTCACCGCCAACTGGTCGGCAAGCGCCCGCTCTGTTGGCAACTGATCCCCCGGCTCCAGCCTCCCGGAGGCGATCAGACCCTGGAGCTGTTGGACCACATCTTCATAGAGGCGGCGGCGGCGTACCGGGGTAAGGGCCAAGCCGGCGTCGCCGTCGGCCTCGTCATCGACCTCCACCCCCGACCGGGATGCGAGTTCTCCGCTGATGCGGTTGAGCTCAACGAGTCGCTCCAGCACTGCCCGCGCTCTGGTCGTGGGTACCATGCGAACGGTCACGGCCGGCCTCCGCACGGCGGCATCAGAAGATCCTCAACTCGTTGATCGCCATCTGAAACGAGCAGCCAAGGTGTTCGGCAGCTCGCCGGCACATGATCATCCGCGACAAGAAGATCTCGAAGTACTCCATGACCCCGGAGATGGCGGTGTCGATAGTGAGCTCGAGAGTGATCTCCTTCTTCTCCGCGTCAACATTGAGGAAGGAGCGTTCGGCCGCAAAGTTGACGCGGTCATGGATGTCGATGTCAGTGGTCTTGGGGTCACGCACGCGGCTGCGATGCACGTCTGACTTGTCGGCGAGGATGAGCGCCGCCGACACCGGGTCGATGACCTTGCCGAGCTGCTCGTCGTGATTGCCGATGGCACCCATGACTGTCGCGCACTCGGCGGGGCCGTAGTCGAGGTCCCGGAGGATCTGGTACGCGAGAAGCGCCGCCGACTGCGCGTGACTCTCGCGCGTGATGAAGTTGCCGAGGTCATGCAGATAGCCGGCGACGGCGGCCAGTTGCGCGGTGTCGTCCGGGTATCCAAGACGTTCCAGCACATTGTGCGCGATGTGGGCGACCAGGGACGCGTGCCGCTTACCGTGCTCCGTGTACCCCAAGACGGCGAGGTAACTGTCGGCGTGCGCAAGGAACTGGGCCACCTGGGGGTGGGCCTTTACCGCTTCCAATCTTGGGATCTCGTGGTTCCTCCGGGTGTCGCTCAATACTCGATCCCCTTCTGAGCTCGGGTGCCGCTCCGGAACGGATGCTTCACCGCACGCATTTCCGTCACGGTGTCCGCGGCGTCTATGATCTCCTGACGCGCCCTACGGCCCGTGATGATCACCGAAAGACGTTGCGGCTTCTCCCGGAGAAACTCCACAACCTCGTCCGGGTCGAGGAACCCGTAGTCCACAGCGTAATTGAGCTCATCCATCACCAGTAAGTCGTAGTCATCGCCCCTTGCCAGCTCGAGGCACATGTCCCAGGCGCGGCGCGCGAGTTCACGATCCTCGTCCAGGCCCTCCTTCTCCCAGGTGAACCCGGTACCCATGCGCACGAGAAAGATGTTGGGGAATCGCTGGATAGCCGCCAATTCGCCGTAGGTCCACTTCCCTTTCATGAATTGAACGATGGCCACATTCTGGCCGTGACCCGCCGCCCTGAAAGCGGTGCCCAGAGCGGCGGTGGTCTTCCCCTTGCCGTCGCCGGTATGCACCAATATCCTGCCCGAATTCGATTCCATGTCCCGATATTACAGCACCGGCAGGACTCCGGCGCGGGGTGCCCGCCCGCGGGTGCGAATGGCCGGCGTCGGGAATCGAGCGACATAGGGTGGGGTACACTTCGCATCAAGAGCCTTCAAGAGCCTAAGTCTCACCAAGAGGTCGCTTCAGAACCCAGGGCGACCCACCGACATGACCCAGGAGAAACGAGTTCTCATGCTCTTAGATCGTGTGCTGTCGGTTCTCTTGCCGGCCGCTCTGCTCCTTGTGGGGCCGCTGACGCCGGCCACCGGACACCCAGGCCACGCCGAGAACACCCGGATAACAGCCGCCCAGCCTGCGGGCGAACCTATCACCCTCGGCGCCACCACGACTTCCGACCGCTTCGCGGTCTACTCCGCCTCACCCGAGACGGCCGAGCGCACCTTGTCCTCGGCCGAGCATGCGTGGGAGCTGCTATCGGGCCATTTCGAGCTTCTGCCCGTCGAACCGGTCACGATCATCGTGGTCGAGGATGCCGCCGAGTACGAGCGCATCCAACCCGCTACCATGACTCGCGGTTTCGCCACCTTCGGTGGCAACCGCATCTACCTACGGGGATCCGACCTCGACCAGGAGGTAGTCACCCACGAGGTGGCCCACATACTTCTCGGCAAGAACGTACGCCGTGAGCTCAGCATCCCAGATTGGTTCAATGAGGGATTCGCCCAGTTCGTGTCACGCGGCGACGGCCATCGTCGAGAGATCTTCTACATAGTCGCCTCCGGGCGACTCCTCCCGCTTCCGGAACTCGACCGCGTGGACGCGCTCCACGGTCCCAACCGCGAGTTCCCCACGATCCAAGGTCTCGCAATCGTGCAATTCCTGGTCCACGAATACGGCCAGGACAAGCTCTGGGACCTGGTCAGCCGTCTGTCCCACGCTCGGACGTTCAGCCAAGCTCTGCTCGACACGTACGGCCGCTCCGACCTGGAGTTGAGCGAGCGGTGGCTGGCGTATGCCGAGAGTGAGTATGGACTCCTCTCCTTGGTCGGCCTGGAGACGGTCGGCACGGCGGGGCTGGGCCTGCTCTCTCTCCTGGCCGCGGCTGTATGGGTGACCAGGAAGTTTCGCCTCCGCCCGCGTCTCGCGTCGCCGCTCGACCTCTCCCCGTGGGAGGTGGAGCAGGCCGAGAGAGCCGCCGCACTCCTCGATTCGGCCGGTGAACCGACGCACGGTGGCACCGACGACGAGGAGTCTGATCACCGGTGCCCCTGATCTTTGATACTCTGGTGCTTCGGCGGCGGCTCCGCGCGCCGCTTCTCGAGGGACCGTGGCACGTGAATGAGATCGAGCGAGGCGAATGAACCGTCGCTGGACAGTCGTGGTTATCGTGGTGGTGGTCCTGATCCTCGTGCTGCCCTTGCCGGTGGCGGAACGGTACACGTCGCCAACACAGGACGGGCAGTATCTCGGAGACCCGATACGCGCTTATCGTTTCGTGTTCGCGGCAGCTACAGTAAGCCCCTCGTCCGCACTCAACACGTCGGGAGAGGCCCTGGCCAAAGCGAAGATCCTCTTCTCGGGCAGCGAATACAGGCCGAACAAGGTGGAGCTTCTTTTCCTGGGTGGCGCCGACTCCTACGAATACCTAACCGAGAGCGGCGCGAACTTGTTCGTTCCTTCTCCGGGCACGTTCATCTGGGAGGTCTGGGGGCTGACCCCCGGTGAGTCGGACAACGCACGCACCGACGTCATCGCGCTCCTGGACTACGAGACCGGAGAACTGCTCGATTCAGTCAAGTAGCCCGCGCACAGGCCTACACCCCGGGCAGGCCCGCCGACTGGGCAAACGTACCCGGCTTTCCCACCAGTGCCAGCATGAGTTCGTTATCGAAGGGCGCGAGCAGCAGCGAGAGCTTCTCGAACTCGAGAGTCATGGTCTCTATCTTTCCCACCGCGGCCTCGGCTCCCACTAGCCGAGCAGAGGCGACCGTGTCAACGACCAGAGCCGAGATCGTGTCGATATCGAAGGGATCCCTCATCGCCGCGTTCACGACGAGACCTTGGTCGGACACCAGCACCGCCGCCAGCACTCCGTCGATTTCGAGGTACCCGCGAATGATCTCGTAGATCGGGTCTTTGATGGGGTCTTTGATGGGGTCTCCGCCATTCACGTTCGACTGTCCTCCCAGAGCAGGCCGGACCTGACACTCGAGGATCCTGCCGGTCCGTTCCGCGAGCTCCTCAGTCTCATACGCCAATCTCAACCCTTCGGTGCGGGCCACTATCTCGGATAGGAACATGCTGCTCCTGTCGATCGGTCCGGGCCCCAACGGGCGCATACCGTCGGTGGGCCACGAAACCAGCACATCCCCGGCGAGAAACAGCTCATTGGTCTCGCGACGGTCGAGGGCGACCACCATGTGGACCTCCCAACCTCCGGCGATGGGCGTCTTCTCGATGCGCAGATCCATGCCCCCATCATAGCAGGCAACATCGAGCGAACGAGTTGCGTGGTTCCGGTGCCGGAACCACGCGTCCAACCGTGTGCCTGACGCAAGAAGCCCCGCCGAGGCGGGGCTTCTTGCTCTCTATCCAAGACTCGGCGCCACGCGCCGCCCGAGCAGATGGACGGCTCACTCGCCGCCTAGTTCACCAGTCGAAACGTCAGAGTGACGGAACCCCTGACCTCAAGATCCATGGGGTTGATGGGAGCCGCCTTGAGTGCTTCGGCGGCGGCCATGTCGGCGCTCCCCCGCGTGTCGTACATAATGGGCGGGATGGAGACGGAGCTTTCTTGCATGGTCAGAACATCTCCCAGAGTGAGCCCGGCGGCTTTGGCGAGAGTCTCAGCCTTGGCCCGAGCGCTTGCGAAAGCCTTGTCGAGCGCTTGGCTGACGGCCGCGCTGTCTTCGGCGAGGCGCCATTCGGGCCCACTGATGTTGTTGGCGCCGGCTTCGGTGGCAGCGGTGAAGACATCGCCCACCTTGGTCAAGTCAGTGAGCGTTACCCTGATGGAGTTCTGCGCGCGGTAGCCTTCAACGGTCTCCCGATCGGTCTGTGGGTCCCATCTGCGGTTCGGATAGACGGCGACGTTGGAAGTCTGGAGGGAGGCTTCGTCCAACCCTTCCGCTTTTAGCCTCTCCAACACCTGGGTCATCTGCTTCGAGTTCGCGTCCAGTGTCTGAGGGGCGTCGGGGGCATCGGTTTCGACGATGATGGTCAGGGTGGCCTCATCGGGGCCTGCCTTGACAAGACCCTCTCCAGAGACCGTGATCGAATCGATAGGCCGCAGTGCCCCCCCGGATCCGACGGTCGCTGGGTCGCCGGAATCGGCGCAGCCAACAGCGGTAACGCCGAGTAGCAAGACCATAGCAACGCCTAAAGTACCTGCTAACACCCAATTGTTTCTATTCCTGCTGTTTGTCATCTTCACCGGCCTCCTTCTGATTAACGGCGCATTTGACGGGCGCTCTACGATGGGACTCCGCCCACCATCGGGTCCCGATGACCTTCTGGCCACGAACAACACGGGCCACGATCAGCTGCCCTTTCGCGGTGATACTGCAAGCTGAGACGCAGTGGAGAGTGAGGCGGTTCCTATGCTGGAGCGGCCCCGACGACCGCTCGGCTCGTGATCCTAGGAAGCTTGGTTCATCCGCGCCCGAGCCGCTCCAGTAGAGCACGCAGCGCGGCCTCGTCCTCGAACGGTAGTTCCACGACCCCTCCGGATCTCCCCAGACGGATACGAGGCATCACCGCCAGCGTCCCGTACACGCAATCGCGCAGCGCATCCAAGGTCTCAGCCGAGACGGAGATCGTGACCTTTTGCGCCGGTCTTGCGTCACCTTCCACGGTCTCGTTGGTTCGCCGCACCTCGGTTTCCACGGCCCTGACCGACATGCCCTGACGCGCCGCCTTCCGGGCGAGTCTCACCTGATCGCCGCGCGCGCGGAGCCCGAGCAGCGCGCGCCCGTGACCTTCAGTGAGACTCCCGTCGATCAGCAGGGCCTGGACCGGACCGGACAGCTCCAGGAGTCTGACCTTGTTCGCGATCGCTGATCGGCTCTTGCCCACCTGTGCCGCGAGCGCTTCTTGGGTCACGCCCAAGTCCTCCAGCAGGACTTGGAGCGCGAAAGCTTCGTCTATGGCGTTGAGGTCTTGCCTGACCACGTTCTCCACCAGGGCGAGCTCGAGACTTTCGATGTCCGAGGCTTCGCGCACGATGGCTGGGATGACGGTGAATCCGGCCAGTTGAGCCGCCCGCCAGCGCCGCTCGCCTGCGATGAGCTCATAGCCCTCACCTACCTGCCGCACGATCACAGGCTGGATCAACCCGACGCTCTCGATGGAACGCGCCAACTCCTGGAGCGGACCGGATTCGATGTCGCGTCGTGGCTGTTTGGGGTTGGGCTTGATCGCCGAGGTCGGTAGATCCAGCACCCCTGCCCTAGCGACCGTATCAACCACGGATCGGTGCGAAGCGCCGGCATAAGCGTCGGCATCCTTCTGGCCTCGAACCCCAGCCGCCGATGCTCCCTCTCCCAGCAGCTCGGCGAGTCCGCGACCGAGACCGCCTCTCTTCCGGCTAGACACGCTCAACCACCTCTTTCGCTAAGTCGAAGTACGCGTCGGACCCCGGGCAATTGGGATCGAGCAAAGAGACCGGCAATCCAAAGCTGGGTGCTTCTGCGAGCCGGACGTTGCGCGGAATCACGGTCTCAAAGGTGAGGCCGGGAAAGTGGGAACGCAACTCCTTCTCCACCTCCCTTGCCAGCCTGGTGCGAACATCGGCCATCGTGAGCACCAAGCCCGCAACCTGTAAACCTGGGTTCAAACGCCCCCGCAGCGCCTCGACCGTATCCAATAGCTGAGCCAGCCCCTCGAGCGCGTAGTACTCGGCCTGGACCGGAACCACCACCTCGTCTGCCGCCACAAGAGCGTTGACCGTGAGAAGACCCAAGGACGGCGGGCAATCGATGAAGACATATGAGAAGGGGGAGGCGGACTCCATCGCGGCCAAGGCGTCCCGCAGCCGGTACTCCCTGCGATCCAACCTCGGCAAAACAACCGCCGCTCCCGCCATATCCCGAGAGGAGGGCGCAACCAACAACCCGTCAACAAGCGTTGGCATCACCACAGACTCGAGCGACTCTTCTCCGAGAAGCACTTCGAACATCGACGGACGGCCGTCCTCCACCCGCAAACCCAATCCCGTGGTGGCGTTCGCTTGGGGATCGAGGTCGATGAGTAACACCCTCTCGCCGGCTTGAGCCAGCGTCGCCGCCAGGTTGATGGCGGTCGTGGTCTTGCCCACTCCGCCCTTTTGGTTCGCCACCGCGTAGATCAAGAGGTACCCCCCGCTCCTTCTCGAGCGTGTCCACCATGTGTTCATCGCCGCACGCCGAGGGGTCGCCTGGCTGGTACACCCGCTCGCCGAGGATACTGCGCCGGTGTCGGACGATCCTTGAAGGCCAGGAAGAGCCAGCGATTCTCGGCCTCAGCGAAGGAACGCGCTCGCCTCAAGTCATATCGGTCACTACCAAGTATAGCGAGCGCGGCCACGCCCTCGATACGCTCTTGGTTGGAGAGCTCGGCTTTCGCCGCTACGAACACGCCCCCGAGCCCGACCAACGGCATCGTGAGCTCGGCGAGTACCGACAATGGTGCGACTGCCCTAGCCACGGCCACGTCGAACAGCTCCCTCACCTCTGTTCGGCCAACGTCCTCGGCCCGCGCACAGACCACGCTGAGATTCTCCAAGTCGAGGCGCGCTCGCACTGCCTCGATGAACGCACACTTCTTGGCCACAGAGTCGAGGGCGGTCACGTGGACGCCCGGCAGGGCTATGGCAAGCACCACGGCCGGAAGGCCGCCGCCCGACCCGACGTCCACGATCCGCGAAGCATCACGGATCTCAGACACGTCGAGCAACGAGAGAGAATCAAGAAAGTGGCTCTTCTCGACCTCGTGGGGCTCTCTAATAGCGGTGACATTCGATCGCGCCGACAAGAGCAGGTCGCCAAAGACACTCAATCTGTCCATGCCTTGCTCCGACAGCCCCCAACCTACGTAGCCCGCGGCTTCTCTCAGCTCCATGTGGGCGGTCAACCGCGTTTTCTGGTCACGGCCGGCTCTTCAGCTCGACGAGCTCGGGCTCGTCGAGAGGTCGTAGCCCGCTTCCGGTCGAGCAGACCGATGCCGATGGATGTGCATCATGAGCACGGAGATGTCGGCCGGAGACACGCCCGCGATGCGCGAAGCCTGGCCGAGCGTCATGGGTTGGATACGCGCCAGTTTGTCCTTCGCCTCGACCGTGATGCCCAGGAGATCCTGGACAACCAAGTCCGGCGGGATCAGGGTGTCCTCTGTGGCCCGCCGGCGATTGATCTCGCCCATTTGGCGCTGAATGTAGCCGTCGTATTGGGCCCTGATCTCGATCTGCTCGACGATCTCAGGTGCCAGGTCGAAGAGCCAATCTGTCTCAGGACCTTCCAGCATGGCGAGTAGGTCGTCGAAAGCGACCTGCGGGCGGCGCAGCATCTGAGCCGCCGTCTGAGAATCGGTGATGCCCGAGGTTCCCAAACTCTCCAGTAAGACGTCGATCCGCTCGCTGCCGCGGATCCGTACCTTCTCGAGCGTCTCCGCGGCCCGCTCCACCAGCTCGACCCGCTCGTTGATCCGCGCGAGCTGGTCGTCGCCGATGAGGCCGAGAGCGTAACCGATGTGGCTCAGGCGCTCGGCGGCGTTGTCGTGGCGCAACAGCAATCTGTACTCTGCGCGGGAGGTGAACATGCGGTAGGGCTCATCTACCCCTTTGGTCACGAGGTCGTCTATGAGCACTCCGATGTATGCCTGGTCGCGACCTAGGATCAGGGGCGCTTCGCCCCGCACCCGGAGAGCAGCGTTGATGCCTGCGATCATGCCCTGTGCAGCGGCTTCTTCATAGCCGGACGTCCCGTTGATCTGACCGGCGGAAAAGAGACCCGAGACCGCTTTGGTCTCGAGGGCGAGCGTAAGACCCTGGGGAACGATGTAGTCGTACTCGACGGCATACCCAGGCCGAACGAGCCGAGCGTGCTCCAACCCAGGGGTCGCCTGGATGATCTTCTCCTGCACGAACACCGGGAGACTGGTGGTGAGTCCTTGAAGGTACATCTCGTGGGTGCGCGCGCCTTCGGGCTCCACGAAGACTGGATGTCGATCCCGATCAGGGAAGTTGATGACCTTCCGATCGATCGAGGGGCAGTACCGGGGGCCCCGACCGCTGACGGACCCGGTCTTGATGGGGCTCAGATCGAGGTGCTCGGCTACGACGTCGTGTACTGACTCCGTGGTGTGCGTAAGGTAGCACGGCATCTGCACGCGGGCCCGGGGCGATTCCCAGTGTGAGAACCCCGACACGCCCTCGTCCCCGTCTTGGACCAGCATCTTGGTCCTGTCGATAGTGCGACCGTCGATGCGTGGGGGAGTGGCTGACTGGAAACGACCCAACTCGATACCTAACTCCAGGAGGCTACCGGACAGGAAAGTCGCCGGCAGCTCCCCGACTCGACCGGCTGGATAGGTCCGTTGCCCAACAACCACCTTTCCGCGTAGAAACGTACCGGTAGCCAGGACCACGGTCCGCGAGGAAAACTCCCGTCCGTCGGCAAGAACGACGCCACTCACTGTTTCACGTGAAACAATCAGCCCCGCAGTCTCACCCTGCAGAACATCCAGCCCTTCAGTACCGAACACCGCCACCTTCATCCAATCCTCGTACAAGCGCTTGTCCGCCTGTGCGCGCTGGGCGCGCACCGCGGGACCTTTGGATGTGTTCAGCATCTTGATCTGAACGAAGGATCGGTCGGTGTTGCGCGCCTGCTCTCCACCGAGGGCGTCGACCTCACGAGTCAGCTGCCCCTTGCCCACCCCGCCGATGGCAGGGTTGCACGGCATGAGGGCGATCTTGTCGATGCTCAGCGTTATGAGGGCTGTACGGCACCCCATCCGCGCAGCTGCCAAGGCAGCCTCGCATCCCGCGTGGCCCGCTCCCACGACTATGACGTCGTACTTCGTCACCCGGCTCATCTCTGGGACTCATCACGAGCGAACTCGTCGGCAATAGCAGCGCTCACGCGGCGTCCACTCGACAAGCTCGCCACGTACCCGGAAGCCCCGGCGGCCTGCCCGGCCACCCACACCCCCGGCAGTATTTTCCCTTCTCCGCCTGAGGCCACGAATCCCCGAACTGTATGGGGTGGCCTGGTCTGGGCGCCCATTCTGAACTGGTCGATAGTCTCCCCGTTCGCCGTAGGCGCTGCCACCTCCAGGGCGACCGCTGTCGGGCCGTATATCCCTCCAGCAACCGCCTCCGGAGCGACCGCCTCCGGAGCAAGGTACCACTCACCGGTCGCGATCCCGTCCGGCAACAGAGCGAGCGCGGCATGAGCGCCGGACCACCCCGGATCCGACGGTACCGCGCCGGTCCCCAACGCGTAAGCGATCCTTGGGCCCCGCGCCTCCGCCCGGTCGTAGGGGCTGGGCGGGCGACACAGCATCTCGCCCTCGGTCTCCGGGCCGTGGGATCCGACGCCCTCCGGCAACGCTACCGGCGTCAGCTCTACCTCCACCAGGAAGGCCTTCGACGAGGCGCCTGCCAAAGGATCTCCGGCCTCTCGGTGGACAGGATCTCCCAACGGTGTCCGGTGCGGGTGGACCG
>Ga0351906_1062_pt1 | contig 25699 bp, 17 predicted proteins | sample BONcelHT113001E5_FD_206866 | JGI IMG/M metagenome (GOLD analysis project Ga0351906, IMG submission 206866) | Enriched cells from coal bed in the Powder River Basin, Montana, United States - BONCAT cells T11 rep1 HSBNCT.T11.300.1.E5 ... | reverse complement strand
TATAACAAGCAACCAGATAAGTTCTATATTTCAGATACTTGTATCAATATTTGTAATTACCGGCTTTCTCTATAATATTTTTTTTCTCGGGCATTTCGGTATTGCAGTTTCTCAATATTTTACAATTGGAGATTATTTATCTTCCAGCATTGAAAAAATCTACATGGCATTATTCGCGGTAATTATGGTTGGAATTTCATTGTTGTTGTATAGTTTCAGTAATGGCAGCATAGTAGATTTGACACTCGACTACACTGGTATTGTAAGAAAGCGGATGGCAAAATTTGTTTTTTTCCTAGTAGGAGCATACTTTATTATCATGATGGTCATTTATAACTACATTGATTTCTTATTGGGTAAAAACTATTCAATATTCCTTTTATTAATGCTCCTGTTAAGCCCAATCTACTTTAAATGGCCCATTGAAAGAATCTTTAAAAAACCTTCGACTGCTGATTTTTGGTTTCTTAGTCTCGTATACTTTTTTATATTGATGAACGTTATTATTGCAAAAGAAATTAATTATATTGAAAAAGGAGAAATAACCAAGATCAAGAATTATAAAATATCTTACGACAAAAATTACCAATATGATGATAAGGATTGGATACTATTGGCTGGAAATAGCGGATATATGTTCTTTTATGATAGGAACAAAAATAAATCATATGCAATTTCTAAGGCATTGATTAAATGTGTTGAAATGAATGATAGTGTTTGGACAAAATCAGTAAGTGTGAAATAGTGAGAATGAAAAAAAAGGGGACAAAGGGGACATCTTTAAAAACAAAAAAACTATTAGAAACAGGTGTCTAATTGACGCAAAAGAAAATTTGTCCAACGCTTATAAGAGGGATAAAGATCAGCCCTTGATATTTGGATTAATTGGTAAGACTAAAGAGAGATAATAGTGACAAGCCAGTTAAATAACAACAAGTTGCCCAACCATGCATTCCAGCGCATTTGCAAAGCGTCGCGCTGAATTTTTAGTTGGAACCAGACAATGCAGATGAAATTTAATATCAGATCATTTTCGACAATTGTAGACACTGTGTCTACGGCATTGGTTACAACAGTTGTAACCAAAAGTAATTTCTCTGTAAACCCAATACTGATAATGCTTTGGACTATAAAACAAAATTTGCGTTCACAGTGAACGCAAACGATGATTATGGCTAAAAATTGTTGACTTATTGTTTATCAAAAAGAACAGATAAGATAGAGGAAACCAAGGAGATGTTCTTTAAAAAGCAAGTAACTTTTGATGTACTCGTAAAAAGTCATAAAACCGTCACTCCCGTGAATACCCTGAAGGGCACAAGCAAGGGAGTACAGAACACATTGAAATCACTGGATGTTGCTTACGCAAGTGAAAACACCCACTTTCGTGGGAATGACAAAACGACAGAAATACGACTTTTTACGAGTGCATCACTTTTGGGTATTTAAAAAGCTACTTGAAAGATTGGTACGAAGATTGAGTATAGATAAGTCTCTGTAAAGTAAAGTAAGGGGGAAGGTAAAAAATAGAATTGAAAACGCAGAAATTCACCACCTTCTTTATTCCGAATTCACATAAACGTATATGTGAATTCGGTTTGAGTGGTCAGCGGCATGTAGGAAATGGCTTAGATGTGGATGAGATGCAAGCTTTGCAGGCTGGAGACGTACTTAATGTACGTCGGAAGATCGCAAGGCGCAGCATATCGCCGCAGATAAACATTTCCTACATGCCGCTGACCGACCAAGAGAACAAAATGGAAATATGCTTATCAACTATATCAAAGGGGGTAAAATGAAAAGGGAAATCATTTTTACGTTGAACGGTGAAGAAGCGGCGTATGAAGTTCAGCCTGAATGGACACTCCTGTACTTTCTGAGGGAAGTTTGCGGCCTTACCGGCACGAAGGAGGGCTGCGGCTACGGGGAATGCGGCGCCTGTACCGTTATTGTTGACGGTCAGGCAGTAAATTCATGCCTCTATCCGATCCTTGAAGCTGAGGGCAAAAAAATTGCCACTATTGAAGGTCTCCTTTCCGCGGACGGTGAACTCCATCCCCTTCAAAAAACCTTTATCGAAGAAGGGGCAATTCAGTGCGGTTTTTGCACGCCAGGCATGATTATGTCAGCCAAGGCGCTGCTGGACGAAAATGAAAATCCCACTGAAAATGATATCAAAGAGGCCATCGAAGGAAATCTTTGCCGATGTACAGGATATGTAAAGATCATAGACGCCATAAAAAACACAGCAGGCGGGAGGTGAGCATGGAAACCTTGACAATGGTGGGACAAAGAATTCCGAAATTAGACGCTCCGGCAAAGGCAACGGGAAGTGCCTTGTACATCCAGGATTTGAAAATACCGGGCATGCTCTACGGGAAAATTCTCTACAGCAGATATCCCCATGCAAAGATTCTTAAAATTGACACATCCCGCGCAGAAAAACTGGCTGGAGTTAAGGCTGTCCTCACAGCCGCCGATATCCCTGTCTTTAAGTTCGGTTTTCTGAAAGACAACCCTCCCCTTAAAACCGGAAAAGCATGTTCCATGAGGGACGAACTGGCAGCCGTTGCTGCCGTTACACCTGAAATTGCCGAAGAGGCCCTTAGTCTCATTGATGTTGAATATGAAGAATTGCCCGGCATTTTTGATCCTATGGAGGCAATGAAGGAAGGGGCCTTACTCATCCATGAAGAGATGAAATCCAATGTATTGAAACTCCCCTGGAAACTCATATGCGGAGATGTTGAGGCGGCTAAAAAGGAATCCGACTATGTTGTGGAAGATATTTTTTCAACACCCTGGGTAACACACTGCTGCCTTGGTACAAGCGGGTGCGTTGCCTCTTTCGATACAAGCAGCAACCTGACCATGTACAGCAACACCCAGATTCCGTCATTAGCACAGAAGGATTATATTGAGGCGCTGGCCTCCTTCGGTTTAAAGAACAAACGGGTAAGAATTATCCAATGCACGATAGGCGGCGGCTTCGGGAGCAAACTCGATACCTATGCTTATGAATATCTGGCGATTCTCCTTGCCATGAAAACGCATAAACCGGTGAAGATCGTCTTTTCCAGGGAAGAAGAATTCTTTGCCACATCGCCCCGTCAATGCACTCTCACAAAGATATCCCAGGGCTGCGACAGGGAAGGACATTTAACCTTCAGGGAAATGGATATGATATTAGATAACGGCGCATACACTTCCTGGGGAGCGACAACCCCTTCTGTTATGATGATGCCGATTTCGTCGCTTTATAAGGTGCCCAATATCAAATTTACCGCAAAATGCGTTTACACGAACAATACCTACAGCCAGGCCATGAGGGGTTACGGCAATCCCCAGGCAACATTTGCCATAGAATCATCGATTGATCAGCTTGCCGAAGCCGCAGGCATTGATCCCTTTGAATTCAGACAGATTAATGCAAACGAGCCCGGCGAGATAACGCCTCAAAATTTCAAAATCACCTCCTGCGGCATGAAAGAATGTATCGACACGGTAATAAACAGGCTCGACCGGCAGGGGAAGCAGGACGGCAGGGGAATGGGCATGGCGTCGCTTATCCATGTAGGCGGAGGAGCGCGGGTTTATAAATCCGACGGATGCGGCACGACAATACGGATAGATGATTACGGCAAGATAGAAGTCTTTACCGGCGCCACCGATATCGGTCAGGGCTCGGAAACGGTTATCGCGCAGATTGTGGCAGAGGTCCTCGGCGTGCCTGTTGATGATGTGCATGTCACAAACAACGATACGGATTCCTGCCCCTGGGATGTAGGTGCCCACGCGAGCAGGACGACCTTTGTAGCAGGGAATTCAGCTCTTGGCGCGGCAAAGAAGATAAAGGCACAGATTCTGGAAATTGCGGCAAAGAGCCTTGGTGTTGATCCGGAAACACTCGATATCAAAAAAGACACGGTTTTTTCAACAGGAGATAATGAAAAAAGCATTTCCCTGGGAAAGGTCTTACGCAATGCCCATTATAAGAGTAACGGCCGGATGTTGATGGCAGAATACTTTTATGACCCTGCCAATGAGAATTTTGACAAAGATTTTAAAGGCAATTTGTCCGTTTCATATGCCTACGGCGCTCATGGCGTGGAGGTAGAGGTAGACAAGCAGACAGGACAGGTAAAAATCCTGAAATATATTGCAGCCCATGATGTAGGCAGGGCAATCAACCCCATGCTCCTTGAAGGACAGATTTACGGCGGCGGTCTCATGGGGATTGGATATGCCATGGGCGAGAAGATGATCTTCGACAAGGGTGTATTGAAAAACGGCAGTTTTCTTGATTACAAAATACCCACAGCAAAAGATGTCCCGCCTGTGGAAGCGGTGATCATCGAAACAGACGACAAGGACGGCCCCTTTGGAGCAAAAGGCATAGGCGAGCCCGGACTTGTACCCACTGCGCCGGCTATTGCCAATGCTATTTATGACGCTGTGGGGGTGCGCATTAAAGACCTGCCCATTACGCCGGAAAAGGTTCTGAAAGCATTGAAAGAGAAAGAAAAAGTGTGTATATAAAAAGAAATTATATAGAAGAGAACCGCGACAACACAATTAATTCAATGGAGGACTGACAGTGGGTGCAATAAATACGTCTGTTTTCGAACTTTTTAAAATAGGCCCAGGCCCCTCAAGTTCTCATACAATCGGCCCTATGAGGGCTGGAGCAGATTTCCTTAACAATATTAGTAGTTTGTCACTTGAGGACCTCAACGGGGCAAAATCCATTGAGGTCAGACTTTTCGGTAGTTTAAGTGCAACCGGCAAAGGTCATGGAACAGACCGTGCCGTATTGGCCGGGATACTGGGCAAGAAGCCTGAAGATTGTCCGGCAGATTTCCTGGATGGGCTCCTCAAGAATACCCATGATAGATATACAACTGATGTAAATGGAAAATCCATATTCATAACAGGACAGGATATCATCTTTGACCGTGTGCAGCATGATTTCCCCTTCAGCAACACATTGGTTATCAGGCTCCTTGGCGAAGGAGTGACTATATTTGAAAAAGAGTACTATTCTGTAGGCGGAGGGTTTATACAGTGGAAAGGATGGAGAGAGCCGGAGCGGGGTATACCTCCCTATCCCTATGAAACGATGGCCGAAGTTAAGAAACGGTTGTCCAGACACCGTCTGAAGCTCCACGAACTGGTTATACTGAACGAAATGGCCATAACCGGGTCGCGCAAGGAAGATGTAATGGATAAGCTCGACATGATAATCAAAGCCATGGAAGCGGCTGTCAAGAGAGGATTGACAACCGAAGGCTATCTTCCCGGTACACTCCGGCTGCACCGTAAAGCGCCACTTTTGTATCAAAAGGCATGTAAAATGTCCAAAAGCCCTGACAGGTTTCTTGTCCTGCTCAGCGCATACGCCTTTGCAGGAGCAGAGGAAAACGGCGCAGGGCACCCTGTGGTGACTGCTCCTACAGGCGGTTCCGCCGGAGTGCTCCCCGGCCTTCTCTACGCCATGAAACACCATTATCACATTCCGGCGGAGACTCTTCGGGAATCTCTTCTTGCTGCCTCGGTGATCGGGTTTCTCGCGAAACAGAACGCCAGCATATCCGGAGCCGAAGGCGGCTGTCAGGCAGAGATAGGTGTTGCCGCAGGTATGGGCGCGGCAATGGTCGCCTACGCTCACGGCTGCACTATGAATATAATTGAAGACGCGGCTGAAACAGCTATTGAACATCACCTTGGCATGACCTGCGACCCTGTGGGCGGCTATGTCCAGATTCCCTGTATTGAACGTAATGCGATGGGAGCTGTAAAAGCATATACTTCATACCTCATCGCAAACACGGAAATACCCGAATGGCACCTGGTGGACCTTGACCGATGTATCAGAGCCATGGCAGAAACAGGAAGAGATATGTGCAATAAATATAAAGAAACTTCGGAAGGCGGGCTTGCCGTATGTATGGTGAATTGCTGACGGAATTGTCAATATTTTTATGAAAAACCGGTTCACATAATGAATATATACAGGCTCTTACAAAGAAAAAACCGGGGGAGATAAAGTGAAGTATAGGAAATGAAGAATTTTCTTCATTTCCGCCGTATTCACATAAGCGTATATGTGAATCCGGCTTGGAGTGGTTAACGGCATATCGGGATTGTTCAGGTTTGGATGGGCTGCAAGTCTTACAGGCCGGAAGCCAAGGTGATATAGTCAAACCTGTTTTAGCCGGGTACCCACGAGCAGCCAATTGGACAGAGGGCAGCCGAATGTCACGTGGGTGGCAAACGATGGAGGATCGTAAGACGCAGCAGACCGCCAAAGATGGACATTCCCGAAGATGCCGTTAACCGACCAGGAGAAAACATTAAATAAATGCACAATAGACTAAACAATGAAACAGAAGCTTTTGACAAAACCTTGCTGACTATAAGGAGATAGTTATGGATAAACGCGTGTCACGCATTCAGATCATCAGCATCGGTTTTTTAATTGTGGGCAACCTGATCGGCGCCGGAATACTGGCGCTTCCCATCAATACCGGATTGGCCGGATTTTTCCCTTCCTTTTTCGGCCTTCTCCTGACAAGCGCCGCCATGTACTACTCATCCATAATCCTGAGCAGGGAGGCTGTGGATCGGAAAGAAAGCACCTTCAACTATCCCAGTCTTTATAAGTATTATCTGGGCACAACCGGTAAATGGATTGCTGTTGTCGCAAACCTGATTATCCTCTATGGCCTTCTTACAGCCTATCTGACAGGTATAACATCCATCATCTCAAGCCTTTTTCATCTCTCCATTTCTCCGGTCTGGCTGCTCCTTGCTTTTTTTGTGGTAGTAACAGCCATTTCCATGGCCGGCATCGGGAAGATACAGAAATATATCGCTATACTTGTTGTTGTAAAATGCGCAGCCTTTGTATTTATTGTGTTTATGGCCGGCAGTCACATAAAGGCACAGAACCTGACCCACATTAACTGGCCGCTCTTTGTCTGCGGCATTCCCATCCTCGTAACTGCCTTCCATTTTCATAACATCATCCCTGCCGTATGCGAGTCTTTGCATTGGGATCAAAAGGTTATCGAAGGCACCATACTTATCGGCATGACCATGGGATTTTTGATGAACGCCACATGGCTCATTGTGGGAATCGGTGTTCTTCCTCTTGATACAAGCTCTGTCGGTCTTATCAATGCATTTATGAAGAATCTGCCCGCGACTATCCCCCTGGCAGAGATAATGGGTTCGCAGATTTTTCTGCTCTTTGCTATGTTTTTTGCCATGATTGCCATTACAACCGCCTATTTGGCAAACGGTATGGGCCTCATCGGTTTTATGGACGACCTTACATCTCAATATATGGGCAAAACCAATCCGGTACTCAGTCGAGTTCTTGCATTCGGCCCTCCGCTTGTCATATCCCTGGTCTACCCGGATATTTTCCTTAAGGCCATAGATATTGCCGGCGGTTTTGGAATTGTAACCCTCTTCGGTATTCTACCCAGCATCATTGCCATACGCAAAGCCTCCACGGCGACCCAAAAGGTTCTGGGTATTGTCATGCTCGCGCTCTTCAGTATCTTTTTCCTGCTCGAAACAGGACAGGAATTCGGCCTGATGAAGATATCTCCGGATGTCGAGCATTGGAAGTGAACTGCCCTGCGGCAATTTGAAGGACAAACCATCTCGAAACAAACTCCGGGGTTTCTGCCTGCGGGGCAACGAGAATTTTCACCCTGCTCTCATAAGCGTTTTATATATCCCGCAGTCCTTGTCTTTTGTGGATATGTTCATGGGGGGGGCAATGACTGAGATGATAAAAACTGTAATATATACGGGGCATATACTCCAAAAAGTTCTTTACAAAATATTTAAAAATTAATATCCTTACAAAACAACTCTTTAAAATTTGAATTACAATGGGGGAACATTGAAAAATACTGCCTCGAAATCAAATAAATTTTGTCGGTTCTTAAAATTATGCTTTTTGGTTACCTCTTTTTTGATTGTATACGTGATTTCTTATACAATCAAACCGGTTTTGGCGCAAACCGGTTTTTGGGCGCCTCCATCCATATCCGACTTCAGGAGCGGGGCCATAACCAAGGACAGACCCGCAGCCGGAGATGTAATCCTTCAATTCTGGCTTACCGTTCCCAGTGAGGCCAAGGTTGGGCAAAACTTTGAATACGGTCCCTGGGCAAACTATGGACGTGTTGACAAGGCAATGATGTGGGATGTAAAGGGCAATGTAATCGGCGGATACACTAAAAAATCCCGTGAAAAAGTTAAGGTTGCCGAAAGGCATAAACTCCTTGTCGAAAAATGGGACCCTGAACTGGGTGTCTGGAATAAGATAAGTGAACGCGACAGCACAAGCGGCACTGCGGGATTTCAGGAGCAGGGTTACCACAGAATAACCGTTGCCCTTTACTCCGCTGCTTTTCCCCTTGGTCCTCAGTATGGGACGGTAAGGGTAACAGACCCCAAATTTGATCGTAAAAGCTCTGAGATTTATTATGATATTGATGCAAAACTTCCCTCGCCATATTACGGTCTCGGTATGACCATAAGCGGCCGCGGCAAGACGCAGCAGTACCGTGGCGACGCTCTGGGCTGGCGTCCTGATTGCGGGACCTATGAAGTTCGCGCAATGGCGAAACGGGGTATAGTTGATTCGGAAGAGAGCGGATCGCGTATAATGAGGTCTACTTCGGATCCGCAATACTATAAAAACGCGTCCTGGGTTTTGCGCGGCAAAGACAGCTCCATACTCTGGAAGAACGAGCAGCGGGAATCCTTTCTCTTTGACGCAAATCACTGGGGTAACGGCCAATATACCCTGGAAACTCATCTTGCAAAGGAACATCAGGGCCAGGGTGTTCAGAACATGACTGTTAAACCTGCAATAACATACATAACTGTGCTTGAATGCGGAAAAGGCGCTTATCAGCCTCCGAAAGATGAACAGAAGACCTTTGAGGGCGGTGAGGCAAAAAAAACCATGGATATACCGACAATAGACCCCAACAAGTTCGCACAGCTTGACGGCAACAATCTGAAGGTTGTCCCACATATTCCCCCCTTTAATGTTATTAACCACAATCTGCCGAAGGACACACCAAATCCACCGGCTGACATTTGCCGTGATTGCCCGAAACTCCAGCGTCAGATATCCAAACGCACAAGACAGCTCCAGATAATGTGCGATGAACCGGGTAACATCATGGAACAAATGCTCAAAGCACCAAAAAGATACGATGACATGGAAAAATCTCTCGCAAAGGAGTGGGATGCCATTGTTACAAAAATTCAGTCAATAAGGACTCCCTTCAATAAAGTGGCCCTCGAATACTCGAAACTTGTGATGACAGCTTATAAGGAAGGCCTTGTCATATCCGCGGAAGATCAGAAAAAATACAGTCCCACGGACAACCAGGGTAACCCGTCTGTTGTTGGATACGGCATACCAAGAGGTTATTGTGTTTTTGATAAAAAGGGTGCAGAGCGGGCCAACCAGCTCAGGGCCGAACAGAAGAAGCTCTATAATGACTGGGCCAAGCTCAGGCAGGACATGGAGCGCGCAGCGCCGGGACTCAAGAAAGAGATAGAAACAGCAAACCAGCGTTTTGAGGATTACTTCAAGGCCCTAATTGATATGAGAGCCGATTTGGGCAGAATGCAGACAAGGTTGTCCGACATATACAATTCAGGCAAGTATGAACACTGTCTCGGAGGTGGAGGTCAGATAACGAGTGGAAATTACACAATAGTTCAGGCTGACGGAAAAAAAGTACAGGGGGCCGCCTGGGGACTTCCGGGCATGAATGTTCAATTGCCGGAGCCTAAAAAGAAAAAGATCGATTCCGCCATAGTACAGGCTCCAAAACCTCTCCATGAGATTCAACCACTCAAAATAAAATGGGATGGTATCAAACAGCTTGAAACGGATCGCAAACTCATGGAATCTCTGGCTGAGGCAAAAAGGCTCCAGTACGAGGCTGAGTATGGTTCCTGGACTAACTGGGTAGGCAGCAAACTCATGTGGCTTGGCGAGATGGCGGTGGATATGCAGAAATATAACCCCATGATGGCGCCGCAACTTTATATGATAAACCTGCAAAAAAATATCAATTCCGGCATGCCTATAGACAAGGCGCTCGCTGAGGCACAGAAGGAGTACGGCGCCCTGGCTGACGTAACTCAAAAAGCCGGGAACTGGGCATATGACGCAATGTTCACGAAGCCTGCCACGGAGACCATGAAGGATATTGATAAGGCCGGGAGTTTTATGATAGAGCTCGTCCCCAAAATATTCGAGGGTCTCGGTAATGATGTGGCAAAGTATGTGCACGCGAATACAGACGTACTGAAGGAGCTTGAGCGCGACATGGACGAGCTTAACGAGCTATACAAATACGGCGAGTCATCACCGGAAGCAAATGCGCAGAGGCTCGCTATCTATCAACGTCAGTTGATAAACTGGCAAAAAATGGAAGAAGGCGGCAAGGCGATGGATAATCTTATCCTGACTGCTGCCACTTCAAATACTGCACTGGGCCTCAGCAAGTTAGTAGCGGGCAAGACAGACGTTGCGTTAAAGGGAATACAGCAGTTCCTCAAAGAAAGTATGCTGCAATCAAAAAGTCTCGGTGCTGCGGTAGGGAAAAATGCAACCCTTTTGGCAGAAGCCAAATATTTGGATGAGATGGCAAAATTAGGGAATACTGCCACAGATAAAGTAGACGATGTGATCAAAAACGCAAGAGAGGCGGCACAAACCGGGAGCTCACAACTGGATGACGCATTCCGGGTACAGCAGAAGGCAACCAAAGAACTTTCAGACAAGTTAGATGATGCCGTAAAAAATGTTCAAAATAAGATCGATAACCTTGATCCGCCGAGTAAATGGGAGCCTGTTAAAAATGTAGAATTAGACCCACGACAGGTAGGGGAGACAATTGGCGCAGGAAGTACTGCTACTGTGAAAAACGCCGGAGAAGGAAAAGTCGCTAAAGTACTCGACAGGTTTGTAGCAGACCCCAATGATCCCAGTAAAATTATGTCATTGGATGATTTTAAGCCATCTACAGGCAATAAAATCCAAAGCCAGAAACTCCAGGATGTTCTGGAGAATGCCGCTGAACGCCAGAAAGATGAAGCTGCAGGACTGCTGACAATGAAGGATGCCGACATACCGCATATAAAAACAACCGGACAGGGTTCTACGAAAATGCAGGTAATGACAAACGAAGGAGTTAAAGAAATTAATGTTCCAACTTTTGAAAAGGTGAAGTTTGCCCAGAATCAGGAAACCCTCCAGGCTGTCATGAAGGCCGAAAACAGGCAAATGACGAGACAGGAAATGATAGAGGCCCTTGAGTATTACAACAAGGCAGCCCAGAAGGGAGTGGTGTTTTTAGATCCTAATTCGGGAAACCTCGTCAAAGAAATGCTTCCGGATGGCAATGTACGTTATCTCGCTACAGAAGGAGGCAGCGTTTATAAAGCATCCAATGCCAAGGATGCCAGAGCTATGATGGTCGAGATGTTTACGGCCCCCGTTTCAAAAGATGCGACAGGGACAACTCATAAATTAGCAACACTGGTCGATTATTCGGAACGTTTCAGTAAGATAGGAGGCGAAAAAGCGGTAGACCTGCTGGGAAAGGCATCGGATTTCGGTGTTTCATTTTCTGACAGCAATATTGCCAAGCATATAGATAAAGAGCTCCTGGAAGCATTCAAAGACCCTTCAAAATGGGACAAGGTGGTTCAGGACGCGAGGAGGGCAAACGCCCTTGCCAACAAGTCAAGATTTTTTGACGATGCAGGGCGGGAGGCAGTCAACTCCATGCAGGAATCGGTCCAGCAGTCCCAGCAGGCAATTGTAAACTCATCGCAAAATGTGTCGCGCAGGGCTGCAACTGTTGAAAGGCAGATTGTTGAAGTAGGCGTTCCACCGGCTGCTGCGAATCAGTTGCAGCAGGTTGAACATATGGAGCAGGTTATCCAGGGTGGCGCCTCAGAAGGCTACAAAGAGTTTTACGACTCACTGTTCGAGATTATCAGTTTCCTGGACGCCCAAAGACATTACTACAATACCAAACTTACACCCGCAGCATAAGGAAGGGTATAAACATGAAAAATATCTTTAAAAAAAAATATTATAATACAACAGAGTATTTTCTGATCCTTTTTCTATTTATTACATTATTCATACCTATTTTTTCGAGCCTGCGGGCAGAACATGTAGAAACACCTGAAAGTTTTATGTCTCGAAAAAAAACATCCTATCAGGCAGCTCTTGAAGCGCTGAAGGCAGAATACCGGAGATGGTGCGTTGTTGCCGGTAAACCGATTATACCTTTTGGAGAGCAAGAGCAGCCGCCAGTGAGTGTGGGGCAGCCTCCGGGAGGGCTTGAAATGGTCAGCACCCCAGGTCTTGATGGAAATTTTACTTACGAGATCGAACAGGTTTACAATTCCTGGAGTTCTCAAGACGGTACAAATCCTTTCTCTTGGGTGGATGTAAACGGCAATCTTTTTTATGTATCAAGTTCGGGCAGTTCATCATCATCATCTTCTTCTTCAGTGGGAGATCAGTGTACAGGCAGGACGATGAGTTTCGAGTCCAGCGGAAGGACAAACTATTACGCAGGTATAGTTCTAAATGAGAAAACAAAGAGTTGCAAGCTTGTGGGATTCAGCGCCGTATCCTCAACAATCTATTTTAACTCACTTGCGAATAAATATCAGTACGGTGTAGGAGACGCAACCTGGACCGGCCCATCTGCTAATATAGCCATGTATGGCACAACATATATTAAACAATATTCAAAGGGTGGAGAAATCGCAACAATAAAATTTTACGTGAACAATCCAACCCCGGCTGACAACTCAAAAGCCGTTCTCGGTGTTACAAGCGTAAACTGGTAGGGAGGGGGTATATATGGTTATACAAAAAATATTTGTTTCAATAATAGCAGTCATTTCGATACTTGTTTATATTACTATTAATGCCTATGCCCAGGAAGTGCGGCGTATCCAGCCCATAAAGTCTCCTGCCTCCATAGATGAACCCCTTGCCGAAGGTATACAACCCGTCAAAAAACCGATCCCCATTGACAGGCAGACCATCGAAAAAACCATGCAGAAAATTGCCGAATCCTGGAACTCGCCGGATATGATGAATACACTCGGCAAAAACTTCTACGAAAAAGACCGTCTCATGGATTCCATGAACAGCAAGGCTCCGGTGGATGCCAGACTCAGGATCATGTCCGTAGGCAGTTACCGGGTAATCAATCAGGGCATCAAGCTCGATCCCGCAGGCGACCTTCTTATAAGCAGAGTATCCGTTACTGCGAAGACGCAGGTGGAGTACAACGATCCTGCTAACGGTTTTCAGCGACGTCAGGGAGAGCAGGAATACATAATTAAAATAACTCAGAAGGGGGTTGCTCAGTGAAACGTATAAAGATGCCCACCTTTATTCTGATATTGTTTTCCTTCCTGTTCTATACTCCTGCTTTCGCGGAAGACAAAACACCCTTGAAAGACTTTGCCCTCTCCCTGGAAAATACCACCCGTTATGAGAACTATGACTTCTGGGGTGATCCTGCCGGAAGCCCATATCAGAATACCGGCGGGCAGTTTTATAACGAGCTCACCGCATCATTTTCCCGCCGTCTCTCCGACTACGAATCATTCCAGGGAAGGTTCGACGTTCTCTATAATGATTCCCGTTATAGAAGTCAGCATAACGGCCTTGTGCTGGAAAGAGGCAATCTAACCTGGGAAAAAGGCAACACCTCGGTGCCTTTCCGCACTCAGCTCGGAGATAACTTTTCTTTTATGTCAATCAGGACTATCCAGAGATCATTAAAAGGTTTCCAGCTTGAACTTCAGCCCGCGTTTTCATCGCAGGACCGCAAACAATCCCTTCTTTTCTTCACCGGCACCGGTGCGGATGACTACCGCGACTTCACCCCTGCTAAGAACCTCTTCAGCGGCGGATCATACCTTATTGAGGATAAAAAATGGGGCAATTATTCCTTTAATCTTCTCCAGAATCACCAGGCCAGTGAGATTAAAGACGGCCTTGCCGCAAGAAACCAGCTTGTGGGCAGTATTACCGGCGAAAAAATATTAGCATTCAGGAAACAGAAAATGACCCTCGAAGGCGAAGTTGCCTATTTAAAAGGAGATTATAATCTTACTGCCAATACAACAGAAACGAACAAAGACGGCATAGGTCTCTTCGGCCAGTTTACTGCCGATACGGGAACGCCTTTTAATTATCGCCTGAGATATGAAAACTACGGAAAGAATTACCGTCCTAACGCATCAAGTGTAAACAGAGACTATGAAGGCTATGAAGCGCACGGAGGGTGGAGGTTTGCAAAAGGTCTCAATCTCCGGGGACGCCTTCAGTATTTTGTAGATGCCGCCAGTACAGCCAACCCGACAGACACGTATGTGGCAGGAACAAACCTGACCGGCCCGCTCGCGGTTTCTTTCCTCCCAGGGCTTACCACCGGTCTGGACGCTTTCATTCAGGACGCGAAAAATAAGGACAGAACAACAAATACAAGGACAGCCAACCTGAATATGAATTTCGGGATGCCTGTCAGAACCTGGGCGGCAAGGCTTGTGCTCATCGCAAGAAATGTTGAGAATTTTGCAGATAATGCAAACTGGGCCGGACAGAGATCCTATGAAACAAACTTAAGCGCCACCCACGCTATTGCCCTTGGGTCCTTTAAGGGGAGTGTCACACCTGGTCTGATCTATCAGAATATGGCAGGGAACGCCACAAACAGGGACAACTACGGAGTTAACCTCGGACTTCAGATCGCCAATGCAATGCACCAGATTGGCCTTGATGCCAAATTTTTCTCGCAGAACGCCTACGCGCCGGGAACTTCCAATGAAGTGACCAATAATGTGGGTTTCAATTACCGTTTTACTAAAGGCCCCCACATCTTCGGAATCGAGACAAACTACACCGACCGTGACCCGACACCGGGAACCGCGATAGGCCAGTCTTCCACCCAGGCTTACAAATTTGCGGTATTTTACACGCTGAAATTAGACAAGGAACAGGGTAAGCCCATATCATCCATGTTCAGCAAGCTTGCCGCGCAGCCCGAAGAGGCGGCAGCGGCAGCAACTGCGGTCAGTCCCTTCTCTATCGGCCAGCCGTTGCAGAAGGCTGTAGATGGTCTGGCTGCCCAGGGAATTACCGGCGGTCTTATGCAGCCAGGACTGGTCGTCTATGAGGCAAGACTCTTAAACGAGATCGACCAGAGACAACGTCTTGCCCTGTTACATGATGAAAAGGTTGTAACAAAAACCGCTTTAATAATAGATTTTGATGATGTGGGCAACCAGAGCACAGTTTCCCAGACCTTTGAACGGGTCAGATCAATACTCCTGAAACGCTTCGGTTCACCTGTCGATACTTTTGAGCAGGGACAGTTTTCTCCTAACTTTGCACGCGATGTAAACTCCGGCAAATTTGTCCGTATTATTGAATGGCGTACCGAAAATGGAGCTGTACGCTTCGGCATACCCCAGAGACTTGACCGCCAGATACGCATGGAACTCCAGTACGCGTCAAAGTTCCCATCCAGAAATGAGACCTTCTGGAGCGTGGAGGAAGTAAGGTAGGAAGAGAAATCACAAATTTGAGATTTCGAGTGCCTGCCGAAGGAAAGCTGAAAAGCATATTACCGAGGAAGGTTTTTTCATAAACTGCCTTCTATTAACAGAGGAATTCTGGAGGGTGTGATGAGAATAGAAAAACAATACATTGGAGTGATGCTGAAATACATAATCTTTTTTCTGCTTCTCCAGCTTTTTGTCCGGGCATCCTATGCCATAGACCAGGCAGTGATACACCCTGGCGGAGGCAATCTTCTCGAGTTCTGGGCGGAAAAAGAAAATAAAGACCACTGGGTGGGAGAAAATCAGTTGATTATTCTCAAAGCCAATTATGGACAGATAAAAACCGTTATGATGGAAGATGTCCAGGGAAATATCATGGGCGCCGAGATTGATCCCCGCTCCAAGAGAGATAATGTACCCCTTCAGGAACCGGTGAATATTTCCGTACAGAAAAGAAATGAACGCGGTTCATGGGACGCTGCGCCTGCAAGCGCCTATTCCCTTGTCAGAATGGGAACAGGAATGTGGGGCTGCGCATTCCGGGAGCAGGGTCAATACCGTTTTGTTATCATCCTTGAGCCTAATGTGCCTGTTGCGTTTCCAAGGCAGACACCCCGCTATTCTAACTGGTATCTGGTGAAAGACAAAAAATATGAGCGTTCGGAAGGCATTACGGCAATAAGGTTAAATATGCCCAAACCTTTCTCCGGCAGCGGCATGACCATTGATAACAGGCATGAATACTCATCGTGCCAGAAAAGCTACGGGATTTATTCTGAAGTAAAGAAATCAAGGATACAGGCAGAATCGGATATGCAGATGATATCTTTTGATGTGCCATGGAGACTTTTTAGAGAGGCGGTCTGGACTTTAAATGCCTCCGGTCAGGTAATAGCGACACAGCAGGGAGGGGATGGTTTTGATTTCCGCGCTAAAGACTATGGAGACGGTGAATATGAGGTTCGGGCCGCCCTCCCGGACAGTCTTCAGGGACAGGGGATACAGAATTTTAAGATCAACCCCACTGCAATTTCCATTAATGTCATAAACTGTGGTGAAGGCCCTTACTGGAGCACCCCGGAGGGACAGGCAAAGAAAAAAGCCATTGCAAACAAGGGGAAGGAAGCCGATACGGTTGTTAAAGAAGAAGATCTTGCGGAGTTAAAACTGAATGGTTTCAATAATCAGGGACAGCAGGTACAGATACCGTTTATTCACAAGCAGATTGTACCCGATGTGCCTCCTCCGGGAAAAGTACCGGTAAATCTTGACGAGTGCAGCAATGTTATGAGGCAGGTTGTGAAAAGAAAGGCAAATCTGAAAATATCCTGTGATCCGCCTAAAGATATTATGACAGCCCTTCTTGGCGTACCGGCAAAACACAGGGCAAAGGCAAAGGAATTTCAAAAAGAGTGGAATGATGCTATAGCAAAGATTGCCGGGAATTATGTTCCTTTTATGGAACTCCAGAAAAAATGGGATGCCTTCCTGAAAAAAGTTGTAAAGGAAAACGCCGCGATCCCTCCTGAAGCCCTTGCCCAGGAGAAAAGAAGCTCAAGCAGGGGCGGTGCGCCTATAATAGGAGACGGACTTCCTCCGGCCATGTTTGAATTCAATCCCGCAAAGATAAAGACATTAAAAGAATTAGATACAGAGCAAAGAACTATTGCATCGGATTGGGCAAAGGCGAGAGGTAATTTCGGGAATGAACTGAAAAACATAAACGACGGCATCAAAGCCGCTAATAAAAAATTTGACGGTATTTATCAGGACCTCATGAATATTCGCCAGGAATTGTGGGGAAACAAAAGAAATCTCTCCGACATGTTCATGTCCGGGGAGTTTGAACACTGCCTCGGTCAGTTTACCATGGGCAAATACAAGAGCGTGCCGGTTAATGAAGCCATTGCCCTGGGTCTTATAAAAGAAGCCCGGCCCGGTATAGAAAGCATAGCCATGCGGGAGGGGGATGTCTCCCCCTTGGGTCTTCCAGGAATGAATATTGATGTTGCAGTATCTGAAAAGAGAGTAATGCCCGAGATTAAAAATGGTCCCCCGCAATTGAAGCAGGTGCGTCTGAAACAGGATGGAGTATGGCAACAGCGTCATGACAGGCAGGTTGTAGAATCAATGGTGGAAGAAGCAAAGCTCAAGGCATACGCAAAACACGGCACATTCTGGATTTGGCTTGCCGATACGGTTTACAACAAACTTACCTTCGGCGCCATAGACGCCGGCGTATATGACGGCATTGCCGATCCCGATATGCCTTTCTATGAGAAAATGGGCAAGTTTATGCTTGCAAGCGGCAAGAGCGCAGAGCACATGGGAAAAACCATAGGCAAAATGGGCGAGCAGGCCATGAGCGGTATATACAGCGATATCTTTGAGAAGCCTGTCTGGGAAACGGCAAGTACAACAAATTTTCTCTATTCCATTCCTGAAGGCATAGGTGACGATATTAAAAACACCCTGAGGGCTCTCGGAAAGTCCGTAGGATTGATGGAAAACGAATTCAATGCAAAACCTTTTGAAGGGCTCGGCGATTCTTTGAGAGAAAATTCCCTTGCCGTGCAGAATGGCCTTGACCAGTTGAGATGGATAAAGGAGCAGTCCGAGGAAATAGACGGTACAACCAACAATCTTATTGCCGTCCTTGGAGTTGCCGCCGAAAAGATGATGGCACTGTCGAAGGCGAAGGGCATGGCCGACAAAGCAGCCAGACTCCAGGCCTTCAAGGAAGGTCTTGAAAAAGGAAAAGACGGACTCAATACAATGCGGAAAGAAGTTGACGATCTCATAGAAGTGAGGAAGCTTGCCGAAGATATAAAGAAAAGCGGCAAGCCCGTACCCGATGACTGGCAGAAAAAACTCGATGAATTCAATAAAGCCGACGAGTTGGCTCAAAAAGAAATTGAAGACGCCCTAAAGAAACAGGCTGAGAAAAAGGCGCTGGAACTGGAAGCGGCAAAGGCCAAATTAAACCAGCCGCCACAGGGGCCCGTGGAGCCCAAAAATCTCGGAGCAGAAGATGTGAACAAATTCAACGAGGTTTTAAGCAAGGAAGGCCGCATGGGCGATGTTTTCAAGGAGCCCGGCAATCAGAAAGAGGTCTTCAAGGTAATGAAGGCTGATTTGCTTGAGCCCAAAACCCTTGAAGATGCCCTTGAAAAGATGAACCATAATTTGCAGAGAGAAAAGAAGGGGGCCGATCTCCTGGGGGAATTGGGACTCGAACATGCAGAAATTACAGGAGTTGGCAATGTAAAGGGAAAAATAAAACTGACAGACGGAACCTTTGTGGAATCAGACAAGATACCCTGCATGACAAAGGACTATATCGGGGAAGGTAAAAAGATAGAAGGCCAGTTTCTCGACAAACTTATGAAATCAAACGACCCGACTGTTATGTCGGCCGGTGGAAAATTAAGCGATGAAGTTCAATCAGCCATTGTTGAGTACCTGAATACTGCCAATAAAAAAGGCGTTCTTCTCGGCGACTTCAAGCCTGATAATATTTATCTCAAAAAAGAGGGGGGCAGGTGGAAGGTGGGAGTGGCTGACACTGACGGTATCGCCAAGATCGCCGACCCTGCCAAGGCAAGAGAGCTTCAGATAGCCCAGTTGACAAGCGAACTTGGCCCTATAAAACATCCCGGTTTTGTAAGAGGCGAGATCGCCCGATATACAGAAGCAGCAAGCGTCGGAGGGTTTGAGAATCTTATAGATGAAAAATTTATTAATATGCTCAAAAATGGAGATGTGCTCGATAATGTCGCGCAAAACAAGGCAATAAGAGAGATTCAAAATAATCCGGGAGCCGTACTGCAAGGAGATGCTCTGAACAAAGTGCAGGCTGCACAGAAGGTTGTTGATGAAGCCATTAAAAAAGTTGAAGCTTCACAAAGCAGCGCTATGAATATAGCCCGTGAATTGCTCGAAGAAAGCAAGAAAAAGGGCGGTTTCATCTCCAAACAGGGTTTGCCTGATCCCGGAGACCTTGATATACCTGCCAATTTGCTGGGTGGTCCGGCAGACGGCGGATTCATAGATTTCGGTTTTGATATATCAAGCATAGGGCCGGCGGATATTGCTGTAAGCCGGATGGCTGCGTGAGGGGGGGTGCGTGATGAAAAAGACATATAACACAAAGACGTTAACTATAATCACAGTTCTCCTTCTTGCCGTAATTTCACCCTTCATCTCCTGTGTGGATGCAGCCGATATCGTGGCAAACCCTGCGGCATTCATCCAGGGTAATATAGAAGGATACAAAAAAGGGCTTGAAGAGCTTCAGACCTGGTATCGAAGGAACTGCGGTGAGCCTCAGGACGATAAGGAAAAGCCGGGCGATGCCGCAAAACCTGAACCCAAGCCTCCCAAGCCTCCACAGATAACAATTGTAAGCACAAAGCCTATAAGCGGGAATAACCCCTTTGATCCCACAAATCCGCTTGGCGGGAGCAGCGCCGCAACCCCTTCAGCTATTGTATCAAGCGCAAGCGGCGGTAGCAGCGGAGGAGGTTCCAGCGGCGGCGGGAGCAGCGGCACCCTTACTACAAGCTGGGGCAATGTAGGCGGCACCAGCATGACTAATCTTATCCTTGGCGGGTCTTCAACTCTTAATGCCGGTTCTTCAAGCAGTCCCAATTTGGCCTTTGTTTATACCCCAGGAGGGTCAACATATGGCGCCTCGCCTCAAAACGGTTATTACTGGTGCGATACAGGTATGACAAACACACGGAACAGGGCCCTTAACACAACCAGCACAGACAGGGTACGGGTAGGCGGTGCAAGCGGTGTTACGTATATTGTTACTCATACTGCCAATACAAGCGGTGTTACCGTAACAAACATTACTAAATAAGGAGGAGGGCATGATAAAACTATTCATAATTACCACAATGATCTTTGTTTCATTTCTGCCGGTCTATGCGACGGATTTCCGCCCCTTTAATCCTATCCCTTCCCCTAATGCCAAACTCCCCTCTGGTGCAATGACGGTTGCAAAGCCCATGCCGGTAGATGTGAGGGAAGTAGAAAAGGCTGTGGAGAAGATTATGGGTTCATGGAATACCCCGGACATGGATAACAAACTGGCTGGAGAATTCTACAACAAAGACCGTCTTATGGATACGGTGGCAACAGGCGTCCCTAAGGATGCCAAGCTCAGACTGCTTTCTGTTCAGGGAGTACAGACCTTAAACCAGCATATCCGGAAGAATGATTCCGGCGAGTCGTTGCTTGTGAGCATGGTTTCTGCTATTGCGCGAACACAAGTTGAGTACAATGATCCTACAAGGGGATTCCAACGACTGGAAGGAATGAATGAATATATTCTTAAAGTTACTTCAGAGCTTGAGGTGGAGGCAAAATGAAGACCGTAGGACGTAGGACGTGGGACGTAGGACGAAAAAGAGCTTACAGAACAGCAAAAAGATACATAATTGCCATGCTGTTCCTATGTTTTATGCCATGTACTTCTGTCCTTCTTGCCCAGGAACCGCCCCTGCCCCAGGCAGGGAATGACGCCTCCTCCCCCATCAAGGACGCTTACGACTCCCTTTCCATTACCGGCAACAATACCATGCGCTATGAATATTATGATGTTATAGGGAATGAGGCAATGAGCCCCTACCAGTCCAAGGGTTCCCAGTTCTATAATGAGTTCGACATGACAATGACACAGAGGAACAGCCCCTATGATACATGGAGGACGCAGATAGTGGGTGTTCTCAATGACTCTGCCTACAGAAGTACCTATCATGGAGTTGTACCGGAACGTCTCAGTTTCTTCAAGGAGAAGGGTGACACCTTCCTTCCCTATCGTTTTGAAGCAGGAGACTACTTCAGCAACTTAAGTTTGAGAACAATGCAGCAGTCCTTAAAAGGAGCCCAGCTTGAATTCCAGCCCGGTTCATCGGATATAATGAAGAATTCTCTTCTCTTCTTCTCCGGTGCATCAAATCAGACATGGAGGGATTTCACCCCTTCCCGCAACTATTCATCAGGAGCATCTTATCTCATGGAGCACAGTACCTGGGGGAAGATGAGCTTAAACTATGTCAACAACATGCAGAGCAGAGATGAATCATCCAGGGCTCAGTACCGGATGCAGAATGTTATGAGCTTTGCAGGAGAAAAAGAGATAAAACACAAACTCGGTTCAACAACCTTTGAAGGAGAACTGGGTTATTTCAACGGAGACCACAACGGACAGACTACCCCTGACACCGGTCAGAACAAGGATGACTTCGGCCTATTTTTTGAGACAAGAGGCAACGGCGCTTCCCGGCAGTTCAACTACCGCGCCAGATTCGAAAGATACGGTCAGGATTACCGTCCCCAGGGGGCAACCATAACCCCTGACCGCCAGGCTGTAGAAGGATATGCGAGCTGGCGTTTTCTCACAGGAATGGAACTCCGGGGAAGGACGCAGTTCTACAGGGATGCTGTATCAACGAACAACCGCAATGATACGAACACTTACGGACTTAACCTCTCCGGTCCTTTCTTCTCAGGATTTACCGGCAGTATTGACGGATTTATTCAGGACACCTCCAACGAACAGGGCACAAGTAAAAGTATAAACAACACATTATCGGTCAATCTTAATAAGCCCCTTGCCTATGGAGTCAACTTCCGTCCCTCCTTTTTCTTCCAGAAGAACCACAGCAGGGTGGCCAATACGGATGATACAACAACAATCCAGCCCGGTGCAGGCTTTGATGTACCCATTGCTTATAAAAACATTACCGGCATTATCTCACCGGGCATAGTCTACCGCAGGGTCAATGACGGCAACAGTTCCTCTGACAACTTTACCTTTACCCTTTCCATGAACCTCAACAGGAACCCCCATTCCCTTACCGTTGATTTTAATACAATAAGCCAGCGATATCGTACCGACGGAGTACCGGATGTAGTTACTTTCTCTCCCCATGTTCTCTATAAGTATGTATTAAAAGAACATACCTTCGGTATGGAGTTCAACTATGACGGGAGAAGCCCCGACCCCGGCACCTATACCAAATCAACCAGAGTAGCTGCCTTCTGGACTTATCACTTTGACAAACCTTCGAAACAGATGACGGCAAGTGCACCGGCCCGGGCTTTTGCAGAGAAACAGGAACTCACGCATCCATTGAGATTCGATGATCTTGTTCCGGGTATAAACATAAAGACAGCCTTAACCCGCCTATCTGATGCCAGTATAAAAAGTCCAACAGAACTCCCCGGTCTCTTTATCTATAATACCCCTTTCTTTGAAGAAGTCATGGAAAGGCAGAAACTTGCTCTTGTGCAGAAAGGATTAGCCCTGAACAAATCTCTCGTTGTCATAGACTTCGATGATCTTCGCAACTCCAATACCGTAATGCAGTCCTTTGAGCGTACACGGGACGCTATGATAAAACGCTTCGGAGCTCCCACAAGCACCTTTGACAGAGGCAATGTAACAGTAAACCTTATCAACGATATCAATAACGGTTCATTTATCCGTCTGACCGAATGGATAAGACCGGGGGGAACAATCAGATTCGGCATACCGAGAAGGGTTGATGGAAGAATAAGGATGGAACTCCAGTACGCCCCATCCTTCCCGTCTCCTACAGAGACATTATGGAGTGTGGAGGAGGTGCGGTAGGGGGCGAACCCGTATCACGGGTGGTGCTGTAAGAGCAGTCGTAAAATGAAGTCTGTTGAATGGCCCGGCATTAAGCCGGGTACATCCGTCCAAGGAATAAACCTGGAAAAATTCGGGTTATGAAGTATCTATACATGCCGGAGAAAGAAGTTGCTAACACTGTGTTAGCAACTTGTGAAATCTCATAAAAAGACAATACATACGAAGCCTTGCACGACATGCCTTTTAAAACTTGTTTCTAAAACTTGGTAACAATCCGGACAGAAAATCTGAGAATCAAAAGCTTGCTGCTGAACCTTGTCTATGGATATTTCTTTGGGATTAAGGTTTAATATAATTTAAATATATTCTATGAAAAACCTTTTCAGTTTACTTCTTTTAGCGATTATATTTCTCACAGCAATGACAACCCGTGGGGCATACGCTTCAGATGATCTCGGAGAAGCCCTCTTTAAAGGCAAGCCCGATATAAATATACGCTCCTATTACATGAAAAGATCATATGACATATCCGACTCCAAAGAATCTCTCGCAGTTGGAGGATCATTGGGATACCAGACTCTCTGGTGGAAGAATCTGAGAGCAGGTGCAACAATGTTTACATCTCAGGGTTTTATATTCAATGATGAGGACAAAAACGGCACCGGTTTGCTTGGCTCGCCGAGACAGACCGGTTATACTGTACTTGGACATGCTTATCTCCAGGGGAAAATCTCAAAAACAGAGTTCACAATTTTCAGACAGGAATTGGACACGCCTTTTATTAACCCCTATGATTTCAGAATGACGCCCTTTACCTTTGAGGCATATACGATAAAGAGCAAAGACATCTCAAAATTTACTTTTCTTGCTTCTCATGTCACAAAAATTAAAAAATGGACTGACACAACATTTGAAAGCATGTCCGGCGCAGCAGGGATATATGGCGCTAATGAGCCGGTTACCATGGCGGGCGTTATATATGAACCGGCAAAGGATTACAAACTCCAGCTTTGGAATTACTACTGTTATAATTTTATGAATATTGCTTATTTTCGGGCAGATGGAGAATGGAAGCTGAACAATGAAACTACTTTCTCGGCATCAACGCAATTTATAAATCAGCAGGACATAGGTAAATCCCTGGCAGGGGAATTTAATACAACAATGGCCGGGGTACAGGGAATCCTCAAATGGAAGGGGTTCGGTTTTAGATTTGCCTATACAGCTACGGACAGCAATCATGGGATAATGAACCCATGGAGTTCGTATCCCGGATTCACCTCTATTATAGTGGAGGACAATGACCGGGCAGGAGAGAATACCTGGCTTACAGGTCTGTCCTATGATTTTTCATCTATCGGTATCAATGGGCTGAGTATTCTCAGTAATTATACGGATTCCTGCACCCCCAAGACAGGGGCGAATGCCTCACCAAGCCAGAGAGAGTTGGATTTTACCGTGGATTATCGTTTTAATAAACTGCTGAAGGGCTTGTGGCTCCGCTTCAGAGCAGGCTTTGTGAATCAGGACAAATCCATGGATGGTCAGGACATGAAGGACATAAGAGTGATTGTCAATTATAAGGTGCCTTTCTAATACTCATTGAAGAACCGTTGGATTTCTTTAACATCATTAGTTTTTGTAAGGGTCAGCATAAGAAGTATGCGCGCTTTTTGAGGATTAAGGGTATCTGACGTGACAAATCTGTCCTTGCCGTCATCTGCGGTATTTGTAATTATGCCGCTTCCTACCCTGGAGGAACGCACGACTATTACTCCCATTTTTCCTGCTTCACGGAGAGCCTCTTTTGTTGTGGAAAAAATGCTTCCATCTCCTGTACCTGCGTGGATTATTCCCTGAGCTCCGGCCTTTACCGCTGCTTCAACAATATCTCCTGTTCCATTTTCGTGGCCGTAAAGAATGTCCACACGGGGAAGTGTTTTTATAAAATCAATGACAAATTCCGTATTTGTTGTGTGACGTCGTGTAACGGTGCGGTAAAAAAACACTTTTCCGTCCATGACAAAGCCGAGACAGCCTAATTCAGGAGATTTAAAGGTATCTACGTTTGTAGTGTTCGTTTTTGTCACGTCCCGTGCCGCGTGAATCCTCTCATTGAGCGCTACCATTACCCCCTTCCCTTTTGCGGCCCTATTTGCGGCAAGCACAACGGCATTATAAAGATTAAGAGGGCCATCAGCGCTCATTGCGGTTGCGGGTCTCATTGAACCCACGAGAACAACCGGTTTATCGTTCTTTATTGTGAGATTCAGGAAATACGCCGTTTCCTCCATTGTATCGGTACCGTGCGTGATTACAATACCATCCACCCCTTCTTTGGACAGGAGTTCATTTACGCGAAGGGCTAATTTGAGCATAATTTCGTTGTTCATATCAGAACTGCTGATATTT